>Ga0207671_10000095_pt1 | contig 137647 bp, 151 predicted proteins | sample KBSC24metaG_FD_184352 | JGI IMG/M metagenome (GOLD analysis project Ga0207671, IMG submission 184352) | Corn rhizosphere microbial communities from Kellogg Biological Station, Michigan, USA - KBS C2-4 metaG (SPAdes) (version 2) | ecosystem: Host-associated > Plants > Roots > Rhizosphere >...
AAAACCCCGCCGTTCGACCACGTCCCGGCCAACCACAAGGATAAATCCTGACGGCAGCGACACGGTCTGTACGACAGCATAGCCGGCCGGATGGGGATCGGTCAGATCTGTGCTGTCAGTATCGATTGGCGGCGGCTTGTCGTAGTTGAAGCTGTGCGAGCCTTCCTCGTGCAGCACATCGCTCGGGAAAGTGTTGACGTTGCCGACGATCATCTGGCCGTTGGCGTCGCCCAGATAGTAGATGCCGGGCCCGGGCGCGGCGGCTAGCCGATCGACCGCAAAGGCCAGCGCGCGAATGCCCTTGGTGCTCTCGACCTTCTGGAGCTGGGTGATTTCGTGATCGATATCTGCAGCCTGCTGGCGCTGGATAATGATCGAGGACTGCAGCGTGATGAACGCCAGCAGCAGCACCGAGAAGACGATGAAGATGAGGATGAAAACCGCGGTCAGCCGAAACGTCGTGGTCCGCAGAAGCTGACCGAAACGATTCAGGCTACTCACGGATCATATATCCCGCGCCTCTGATGGTCTGCAGCAGCGGCGTCTTGAAGCCGCGATCGATCTTGGACCTGAGGCGCGACATGTGGACGTCGATGACGTTGGTCTGTGGGTCGAAGTGATAGTCCCAAACGTTTTCGAGAAGCATCGTACGCGTAACGACCTTACCCGCATGCTTCATCAGATATTCGAGCAGCCGGAATTCGCGCGGTTGCAGCAGGATCGCTTCGCCGCCGCGCTCAACCTTGCGGCTGAGGCGGTCGAGGCTCAGATCGCCGACCGTAAAGCTTGTAGCCCCCTCGCCGGGGCTGGAGCGGCGCGCCAGCACTTCGACGCGGGCCAGCAATTCGGTGAAAGCGTAGGGTTTGGTGAGGTAATCGTCCCCCCCGGCCCTGAGGCCGGTGACGCGGTCGTCGACCTCGCCGAGGGCGGAAAGGATCAGCACCGGGGTCTTGTTGTTCTCGGCACGGAGGGATTCGACGATCGACAGGCCATCGCGGCGGGGCAGCATGCGGTCGACGATCAGCACCTCGTAGTCCATGCCCGAAGCCATGGCGTACCCGGTTTCGCCGTCGGCGGCGTGGTGCGTCACGTGGCCTGCTTCATCCAATGCCTGGATCAGATAACTGGCGGCCTCGCGGTCGTCTTCGATCAGCAAAATCTTCATGGCCGAATCCCCAGATGCCTGCTCTGCCAATAAGATAGGCACGGGCCCAGGCGCTGCAAACGCCTGGGCCCGTGCCATATTGTCACTTGTCGCTGAGCGGCAAGCCGATGAAGCGGGACTGTCCGTCACGCTGCGCCTTGATCAGGGCCGTCGACCGGCCGCTGGACTTGACCGCATCGATCGCGCTCTGGAAGGCTTTTGGCGTATTCACCGCCTTGTTGTCGACTTCAAGGATGGTGTCACCGACCGCAAAGCCCTTGCTCGCGGCAACGCTGTCCTGGTCGATCGCCTGGATCAGCACACCGTCGCCGCCCGAATTGGGCACGAGGGTCAGGCCGACGCTCGACTGCACCGGTGCGGGGGTCGCGTCATCCGGCTTGGGCTGAGCCTTATTGTCGGCGGCGGCAGCGGCCTTGAGGGTATCAAGCTTGACCGCAAGCGTCTGCGACGCCCCGTCACGCCAGATGGTGACCTGAACCGTGGTGCCAGGTGCCTTGCTCCCGATCGTGCGGGACAACGCACGGGCATCATCGATCTCGTCGCCATCGACGGAGGTGATGATGTCACCGGACTTGATGCCAGCCTTGTCGGCAGGTGAGTCCTTGGTGGCTTCGGTCACAACCGCACCCTTAGCGCTCTTGAGGCCGACGCTGTCGGCGATGTCACGGGTGACATCCTGAATGCCGACGCCGAGGAAGCCGCGGGTCACCGTGCCGTTCTTGATCAGATCGGTCGTGATCTGCTTGACGGTCGAGGCTGGAATAGCGAAGGCGATGCCGACGCTGCCGCCATTAGGCGAGAAGATCGCGGTATTGACGCCCACGACTTCGCCCTTAAGGTTGAAGTCCGGTCCGCCCGAGTTGCCGCTGTTCACGGCCGCGTCGATCTGCATATAGCTGTCGTCGGAGGTGCCGCCGATGTCGCGGTTGAGCGCCGAAACGATACCGGCCGTCACCGTACCGCCGAGGCCAAACGGGTTACCAACGGCCATCACCCAGTCACCGACGCGGGGGGCAGTATCGGCGAGCTTGACGTAAGGCTGGTCAGTGAGGCCGTCGACCTTGACGACCGCGAGGTCAGTCTTCTCGTCGGTGCCGACGATGGTCGCAGGCTTTTCGTCGCCGTTCGAGAACTGCACCGTGACCTTGGTGGCGTCCTGCACGACGTGGTTATTGGTGACGAAATAGCCGTCAGCCGAGATCGCAAAGCCCGAACCCGCTGCCATGTATTTGTGCGGCTTGGGGGCCTGCTGGCCACGATTGCGGAACTGGTCGAAGAAGTGTTTTAGCGGATTGTCATCCGGCAGATCCGGGATGCCGTTGTTGAATGAACCGCCATCCGAGGCGTCGTCGTCAGCATTGCCTGTTGCCTGCACAACGATCGAAACCACCGCCGGCTTCACGGCATCAACGAGATCGGCAAAGCTCACCGGGGCGGTGATGCTTGGCGCTGAAATCTGCGCCGCCGACTGTAGCTTTGCGGTGATATTGGCGTCGTCGGCAGAGGCGCTATGGCTGGTGGCAACAAAGAACGACGCGCCACCGCTGAGGCCGATGATGACGGCTAACGCCGACGCACCGATCCACCGGCGGGTACGCGAGAAGAAATTCGAGCGCATTGTTTGTTCTCCTTCAAACCGCTCCAATCGAATGGCGAGGGTTATGAAGGTCAACGCATTGCCGCGATATGACGCCAATGTTACACTTTGGTAAGTCTGGTTTTTGGAACGTCAAGCGGAGATTTGTTTCGCTGCATTTCCGAAATGCGGCGCGCGGGCATCCCGGCCGGTCGCTGACCTAATAATGGTTGCCCGGATACCGCGAAGATTCAACTCTTTCGTTGTAGCACCATGAAAAGTCACCGCTTTTCTGCGATCGGGCACTCGGCATGATATGCTGCGTATAGCGCGCGAGCTGCAAACGAGTAGGTGACGGATCAGCTGCGCGACAGGCGCTCTGTTACAAACGAAAACATGTTGTGAATTATCGTTCAGGCGGGGCACTGAGCTTTTCCAATGCCTCGATTTCCTCCGCCGAGAGGACATTGGAGCCGGCTGTCGCGAGTGGCTTTCGGCGGCGGCCGGTGATGAAAAGCACCAAAGCGCCGATGACGATCAGCGCTGGCGCGGCCAGCCAGAGGATCAGCGTGTGAGGCGCGAACACCGGCTGCAGCAGCACGAACTCGCCGTAGCGATCGACGATGTACTGCTTGGCCTGGTCGTCGGTATCGCCGGCCTTGAGCCGTTCGCGGACCAGCACGCGGAGATCGTGCGCGAGATCAGCATCGCTGGCTTCGATGGATTCATTCTGGCAGACGAGGCATCTGAGGCTCGTACCAATGGCCTCGGCGCGCGCTTCAAGCACCGGATCGGCCAGAAGCTCGTCGGGGTTGACGGCGAAGCTGGCGGTGGGGGTCAGCGCCAGCAGCACCGCGATCGCCAGGGCGGCGAGCGACTTCACTCCGCTGCCTCGGGCACCGGCTGAGGTGCTTCGGCCGCGGCGCGGCGCGGCGCGCCTACCCTCAGCCGCCGGTCGGTGAGGGACAGGAAGCCGGCGAAAGCCATGATGATCGCACCGAGCCAGATTAGCGTCACGAACGGCTTGAACCAGATGCGAACGACGAAAGCGTTGCCCTGCCCCTTCTCGCCAAGCTGAAGATAGAGCTGGGAGAAGCCGTAGGTATTGATCGACGCCTGCGTCGTCGGCTGCTGGCTAACGGTGTAGACGCGCTTTTCCGCCTCGATCTGCCGCGTGCCGCCGCCCTGTTCTGTGACGGTGAACAGCCCGCGGGTTGCGTCGTAGTTGGGGCCCGGTTGATCATCGACACCATCGAAATGAATGGTGTAGCCGGAGAGCATGGCGGTCTGGCCCGGCGCCATGGTGGTTATGAGCTCGCCCGCCCATGCCGAGGTCGCTACGATCCCCATGACGCTGACGCCGACGCCGAAATGGGCAATCGCCGTCGACCAGGCACTGCGCGGCAGGCCGACAAGCCGGCGCCAGCTTTCGGCGGGCGCGATGCGGCCGATCTTGGCTCGGTCGACCAGTTCGGCGATGGCGCCGAAGGCTACCCAGAAGCCGAGCAGCACGCCAAGGGGCGCCAGCGATATCGACCAGCCGGCGAGCGTGAAGACGATGACGGCGCAGACCAACGCCAGAGCTATCGCCGCCGCCAGTCGCTGGGTGACGGCAACAACATCGGCGCGCTTCCAGGCGAGGAGCGGGCCGAAGGGCAGCAACAGCAGCAGCGGCACCATCAGTGCGCCGAAGGTGAGGTTGAAGAATGGGGCGCCAACCGAGATGGTCTTGCCCGCGACCGCCTCGAGGATCAGCGGATAGAGCGTGCCGACCAGCACCGCTGCAAGGCCGGTGGCAAGGAACAGGTTGTTGAGGATCAGCGCGCCTTCGCGGCTGATCGGGGCGAACAGCCCCCCTACCCGCAATGCAGAGGCCCGCAGCGCGAACAATGTGAAGGCCCCACCAATGAACAGCGCCAACAGCACCAGGATGACGATGCCGCGACGGGGATCGCTGGCGAAGGTGTGGATCGAGGTCAGCACGCCCGAGCGGACGAGGAAGGTGCCCAGCAGACTCAGCGAAAAGGTGATGATCGAGAGGAAGATGGTCCAGATTTTCAGCGCGTTGCGCTTTTCCATCACCAGCGCCGAATGCAGCAGCGCGGTGCCGGCCAGCCAGGGCATGAAGCTGGCGTTTTCGACCGGGTCCCAGAACCACCAGCCGCCCCAGCCCAGGGTGTAGTAGGCCCAATACGAGCCCATCGCGATGCCGAGGGTGAGGAAGCACCAGGCGAGAAGCGTCCACGGGCGGACCCAGCGCGCCCAGGCCGCGTCGATACGGCCCGAAATCAGCGCGGCAATGGCGAAGCTGAAGCAGATCGAGAAGCCGACATAGCCGGTGTAGAGCAGCGGCGGGTGAACCGCGAGGCCGATATCCTGCAGCACAGGATTGAGGTCCTGCCCGTCGAGCGGCGCCGGATTGAGGCGCAGGAACGGGTTCGACGTGAAGATGGTGAAGCCTGCAAAGGCGGCAACCAGCAGCGACTGCGTGGCCAGCACGAGCGTCAGCAGATCCTGCGGCAGGCGACGGCCAAACACTGCAACCGCTGCGCCGAAGGCGACAAGGATCGAAATCCACAGCACCATCGAGCCTTCATGGCTGCCCCAGACGCTGGTGACCTTGTAGATCAGCGGCATCAGCGAGTGGTCGTGCTGGTAGGCGAGGGATAGCGAAAAGTCCGCCGTAACGAAAGCGTTGATCAAGGCGCCGAACGCCGCGGCGACCAGCAGGAACTGCAGCACGGCCGCCTGCCGCACATAGAGCGTTATGCGCTCGCCGTTGCGCCAGAAAGCAAAGCCGACGATCGTCGAGACGGCGGCAACGGCAAATGCCAGGATCAGCGCGAAATGGCCGAGTTCGATGATCATTGCATACCCTCGAGCGCCGCCTGCGGATTATCCGGGCGCCATTCGCCGCGCTTTTTCAGGTCGTCGACGATCTCTTTGGGGATATAGTTTTCGTCGTGCTTGGCGAGCACGTTGGAGGCGCTGAACGTGCCGTCGGCGGCCATGCTGCCCTCGGCCACGATCCCCTGCCCCTCACGGAACAGATCCGGGAGAATACCAGTGAAGTGCGCGGTGATCTCGCCCTTGCCGTCGCTCAGGACAAAACTGTTGTCGTCGCCGCTCTTCTTCCAGCTACCGTCCTTGACGAGGCCGCCGAGGCGTATGGCCTGACCGACCGCCACGTGCTTCGCCGCCGCTTCGCTGGGCGTGTAGAAAAAGACGATCTGGTTGCTGAGGGCCATGAGGATAAGCGCCAGGGCGAGCGCCAGTACAACACCGACCCCACCGATGATCAGCAGCCGCTTCTGTTTGCGGCCCATGGCTTTGCGCTTAATCGGCCGCGAAATCGCGGGTTCGCTGGTCATTGGGCGCTCCCATCGATCTTGAGACCGGCCTGTGCCGCGAGACCGTCAAGTTCTGCGCGCTCGCCGCTATCCGGATAGGATTTTCGCGCCGCGTTGTAGGCCGATTGGGCTTTTGCGAGATCGCCCAGCACAATTTCGGAGCGGACAAGTTGCGTCCAATCGGCCAGCGGACCACCGTTTTTCGTCAGCCGGTCGGACAGGCCCTGCACCATGTTCAGGATCGCCGGGGATTGAGCAGGGTTCGCGGCATCCGCGTGGGTCGGTGCGACGGCCCCCGGCATCGGCTTGCCGTCGCGGCCAGCCTCAGCCGCCGCCAGGCCAGCCTTGGCGGTAGCCATCCACGGCTCGTCGCCCTTACCGAGCGCGATGATGTCATTCCACTGCTTAACGGCGCCGGCGTAATCGCCGTCGCGCATCGACTGCGCCGCCAGATAAAAGGCCGACCGGACGTGGTGGCTATCGAGCGCTTGCGCCTTATGCAGCAAGTCGGCGACTTCGCCCGTCGCCTGCCCGTTGTTCTGCATCATCAGGGCTTCGGCGAGGTCGGTGTCCGCGTCGGCGGTAGCGGGGGCTAGGGCGAGAATTTGCCGGAAAGCGTGCTCGGCGAGCGCGTATTGGCCGCTCTGCATATAGACCGGAGCAATCACCTTCCAGCCGCGCAAATCATCAGGATGCTCGGCGAGGCGCGCTTCGACGGCCTTGATAGCATCGTCGAGATTGATGTTTTGGGCCACTTCATCGGCCCGCGAGGCGAAAGGCTGCGATGGCAGGCTCGGGCTGCCGAGAAACGCGTAGGTCGCAAAGGCGATAGCCGCAACCAGCACGATCGAGGCCGGCAGAACCAGCGGATTGCCAAGCACACGCGGCGCAACAGCCACTAGCCCGTCTTTTTGCTGGCGCAGCAATTCGCGCGCCAGTTCGGCCTTGGCGGCGATGCCCTCCGGCCCCGCAAGGCGGCCCGAGGCGATATCGGTCTCTATCTCGGTGAGCTGCAGACGGAAATGTGACCTCGTTGCATCAGCCCCGGCAAGGGCTGTTGCGTTGACCACGCGCCCTGCCGCCGCGTAATAAAGCGCGGCGCAGACGATCACAGTTATTGCAATGGCGAGCAGCCAGAAGAGCATGGGTTCAATACGATCGATACCGGCGCGGCGACCGGCGGGTGCATCTATAGGGCGAATCCGGCAAAAAAGGCACCAATACACGTGCTCGTGTTTCTTGGTCCCGGGCCTGCCGGCCAGATTCAGGCCCGGCGCTGACTAATGGCCGATGCGTCCTACGAAATTGCGGTTTTCGGGTCAACGCCGCTTGCGGCGTTGCTCGCCGGCTTGCTGGCCAGCGAGCACCACAAGCGGGTCTGCCTCATCGCCGAAGCCGGCTCGGCCTTCCGCGTGCCTCGCGGCATCGATCTCTCGGTCATGCCGGTGACACGGCCGGAGACCTGGGCGCTGCTAAAAGACACGACCGCCGAGACCTTGCGTCTCCTTGCGCAAATCCGCGCCAAGGCCGGCATGCAGCGGGTCGATCCGATCTTTGCGGCCGATATGCCAGCCGGCAGCGAGGCGTTGTCGCATATGCGACACGTCGCGATGGGCTTTGGCTATGCCGTCGAGCGGCTGCCGAGCGGCGCAGCCTTCGCCGCGGGCGATGCCTACCGCCTCCGCGACGCGGTGCTGCTGCGGCGCGCCGAAATCGAGCCGTTGCTGGCCGCCTGGCTCGAAAAGGCCGGCGTTGGCCAGCTTGCCGCGCGCGACGTCGGGGTGACGCTGCGCCGCGACGGCACCGCCCGGATTGCCTATGCCGGCACCAATTTAGAGGCCGCGCAAGCGGTGCTGGCGGACGACGCGGCGATCGTCACCTATCTCGAGGCGCCCGAGCGCGACCGCACGCTGGCGCTGCACCATGTCACCGCTTTGCTGACCGAGCCGACACATTCGTTACAGGCGCCCGTGATGATCTATCCAGATCGTGGGGTTACCCTCAGCCGCAACCGCAGTGGCGGGGTTGTTGCCCTCGGCTCCGGTGCGCCGGAGATTGCGCTGGCGCAAATCGGCCGTTGTCTCACCGGCCGCAGCCCGCTTCGTCGCGCCGGACAGCGCATCTTCCGGACCGTGACAACCGCCGACGGCGCCCCGCTTGTGGGCCCCGCCCGTGGTATCAAGGCTGTCGTCATCGCCGGTCTCGGCGTGGGGGGAGCCTTCCTCGCCCCGGCCGTGGCCCGGCTGATTGCCGGAACGGCCAGCAAAAAAGAGCAGGACTATTTTGCCGCGCGGGAAGCCGGGCGCGGCAATGCGCGATCGCTCGTCGCCGACTATGCCGGCAGCATTTCGCTTGAGGCGCAGGTCTGATGGCGCAGCCCAACCGCCTGACCGCCGACGGCGACCACCGTCTCAAGGGCACGGAAATCGACCGCAGCCGGCCGATCGGCTTCCGGCTCGACGGGCGCGAAATACAGGGGTTTGCCGGCGACACACTGCTGTCGGCGCTGCTGGCATCCGGGATCACCGGCGCCGGCACCCATGGCGAGGAAGTGCTGGCCCTCGACGAGCGCTTTGCACCGCCCGTGTTGTTGCGTGGCCACACACATGACCGGCTCAGAGCACTGTCGCCTGAGCGTACGCCGGCTGCCGAAGGGCTCGACCTTGTAACCCTCAATCGGTCGCAGCGAGGGCGCTATGGCCGCGCCATAGGCCTGTTGCGCGGCATAAAGGCCCGGCGCGGCCGGCGTCTCGATCTCAACTATGACAATGACGATGCTTCGCTCGCGGGTCCCTGGTTCGACGCGCCAGCCGAACAGCAACTCGCGGCCGATCTCGTCGTCGTTGGCGGCGGGCTGGCAGGCCTTGGGGCGGCACTGGCGGCCGGCAAGCGCGGCGACCGGGTTGTGCTGATCGAGCGGCGTTCCTGGCTCGGCGGCGAGGTGCGGTTCTATGGGACCGGCGGCGATGCCGAGTCGCCTGATGACCTCGTGGCGAGGCTGACGGCCTCGATCGCCAACCTCGCCAACATAACCATACTGCTCGCGGCCGAAGCGTTTGCGGCGTTCGAGGGATTGGTCAGGGTCAATCAAGTCGTGCTGGAAAACGGCGTGCCCGCGAGCCGCGGCATCGCCATTAGCGCACCGCGCATCATACTGGCGACGGGGGCAATTGACCGCCTGCCGATCTTCGCCGGCAACCGGACGCCCGGCGTGGTGAGCGCGCTGGCTGCCTTCAACCGGGCGGACCGCTACGGGGTGTGGATCGGCCGCGATGCCCTGTTCGCAACCGCAACCAATGTCGGCTACCGGGCGGCGATGCCGGCGATGGACGCGGGGATTGCGGTGCGCCGTATCGCCGACACCCGCCTCGACCCGCAATCGCGTTACATCTCGTTCGCCAAGGCCTACGGCATCGGCATGACGCGCAGCCTTAAACCACGCAAGGCGATGCCGGCGAAGAAGCGTGGCGGGCTCGCCGTTGTGTTCGACCACACGCCCGAGGAGGCGGCACGGCCGAGCGAGCATTTCATCACCGATCAGTTGATCGTCAGCGGCGGTTCGCAGCCCGATTTGATGCTCTGGCATATGGCCGGCGGCAGCAGCCGCTGGATCACCGCGAGCAATCGCCTCGAGGCGGAAGGTCCGTTGCCCGGCATTGTCCTCGCCGGCGGTGCGGCGGGCTTCCAGAACGCCGCGGCCTGCATTGCAAGCGGCGAGGCAGCGGCGGCACGGCTATTCGGCCGCTCGGCGCTCCACGTTGCCGATCCGCAGATCGATCCAGTTTATGAGAGCCCGGACGATCCAACGCCCGTCGGCATCTTCGATCGCGAGGCCGAGGTCAGCGCTTATCTCGATGGTGGTGTCAGCCTCGCGGCGCGGCCGCGGCCGGCGCAACGGTGGCAGCGCCTGCTCGGGCGCGGCGGCGGGCAGCGCTGGGGCCTTGATGAACAGGCCAGGCCGCTGGGGGTCGCGGACGTGGCTGCGGGCGTACAGCTCGGGCTGATCCCGCCGGACGACGCAGCAATCGTGGCGCAGGAGCGCTGCGTCACACCGGGCGACATCGTCGATGCCGGCCGCCTGCCCGCGCCGGTTGCCGATTCGGCTGGCGTGGTGCCGGCTGGTCCGCCCGCCTACCTGACCGGGCGTTTCGGGCCAAAGCCTTCGATCTGGCTCGTCGAGCCGCATGATGGGCGGTCGTTCGAGCCCGGATGCCTAGTTTATGCGAATGCCGATCCAGCTGACCCGTTGGCGGCAATCGGCGTCGTCTTCGCCCCGGCGCCGGAGGGGCGCAACGGTGGCCTCGCTGTGATGGTACGAACGGCAGCTGAGGGCGATACGCCGGTGGTCCGGGACGTCTCCGGGCAGAACTCGGTGCGGCTCGTCGATCCCTATAAGACTGAGCAGGCAGCGGCGGACGCGATAAAGCAGATCGCGGGCGGCGCGGCTCAGATGGGGGCGCCGACGACCGAAACGCCGGTGCCAACCGAAGCCGTGTCAGAGCCCGCAAAGGCTCCGGAAGAAGCAGCGGCGGCCGCCGCCCCGCCGCCGGCGGATGTGCTTCCGCCGCAAGCGCCGGCTGAGCCAACTCCTGCCGAGCCGCTCGTCGCGCCTGAGCCAGCCGCCCCGCCCCCCGTCACGCCCGTGGCCGGGGAGACGACGGCCGTTGCAATGTCTTCAGAGGGCGCATTACCCCTGCCGGATCGGCCAGCGCTGGAAAAGAAGCTCGACGAGAACGCTGAAGACCCCGCCTCAGCCTGAAGCGGCTGCGCGGGGTCCGACGCCATTGCGCGCCTGGCGGATGACTTCCGCATACTCGGCGCCGAAGCGAAGTTCGGCCATCTTGATGCCGCCGTCGACGCGCGCTGCGACGATCGGGTCGTTTGGATTGTCGCGCAGGGCATCGAGATTGCGTGTGAGGTGCATTTCGAGCGATTGGCCCGTTCGGCTCCAGGTTTCCTCGAACAATTCGTTGAGGGCGAGCGAATCGCGACAGTCGCGCACGGCCTCAAGCAGATAGAAGCCGCCGAGCGCCGCCAGCAGGCTGTCGCCATCCAGCCAATCGGCGCCGTCGCGCTGCCGCCGCAGCGACTGGTTGAGGTCGGGGACCAAGTCGCGAAGTTTGGGCTGCAGACGATCCGATACAGCCGTCGTCAACGCAGCGAGGATCGGCGCCCAGCGCCCCGGCCGCGACAGCTCAACATTGCCGTAAAGCGCCCGCGCCAGTTGATGGAACCGGTCGATTGAACGGCAGATCAGGTCCATATCGGTGAAAGCGCCGGCCTGGAGCAACGGCGGAATGGTGTTTTGGGCCCGCGCCAGCAGCGCTTCGACGAGTGGGGCGAGGCCGGCGCGCAGCAGTGCGCCCTCGGTAGCTTCGCCGGCGATATGCGTGGCTGCGACGATGATACGGGTCGGGTTGGTCACCTGACCCATCGTCGCCATCATCAACCCGGAGGCGATGTCGGCGTCCTGCCACGGCATTGATTGCAGCGCTGTGGCGATCGCCGCCTCATCCGGCAAGGCATTGACGGCACGGCCGAAGTCCTGCGCTTTTTCGAGCAAAGGTGCGCATTTGAGCGCAGTAAGCACGGCCGGCAGGCGCTGCCAGACCTCACTACCGCCCAGTTGGCCACGAAGCCGCCGTTCGGCCTCCCGATCGGCGTCGGCGCCCTGCACAACGTGGGCAGCGCGCTGCAGTAGAGCCGGTGTAATCGCCTGGAGGGCTGCGACCGCGGTTGGCCCCTCGGCGTCGGAGTCCGAATCGATCAGATCTGGCGCAAGGTCCCGCACCAGCCAGATCCAAACGGCCTCAGCCTCGGCCCGGCTGACGGCGCCGGCGAATTTGAACGTCGTGGGATCGTCGACGATCAGGCAATCGATCGTGTTGAAAAACGGCCGCCGGGCAAACCGCTCACCGGCTGCCATGTCGGGCGGCATAAGGGAGGGCTCGGTCGGGCGCGATTTAGGCTGCAGCATCGGGTCGCCGGGTCAGGAAGCGTCGACCGTAAAGCCTAGCGGCCTATGGTAAAGAAAGATTGTCGATTGCCGCCCGTATCTTAGCAGCGGCCGCTTTCGCCGCGCCGCAGCATCGGGCTGAGCCCGATGCGCGTTGCAAGCCGAAGAGTTTTAGCCTGCCGTGCCGTTGGCGGTAGGCATCAGCGCCGGGCCGGCGGCGGGTGCCGTACCAGCAGGGGCTGCGGCAGGCGCGGCCGTCGCCAGACCTACATCCCAGCGGCCGTCATCGCCGCGGCAAGCGGTACCGCGCTTGGTGTAGCTCTTGGAGGCGACGTTCACGACGTTGGTGAAATCACGGCAGTCGCGATTGTTGACCTTCACAAACGGCCCGACATTGACCTGGCCGGTGACGCCGCTGTCGCCCGCCCACGTGCGTGCCGCACCGACGCGGCCGAACTGCAGCGCATAATATTGCGCGCTCGACGCCTGCGACTTCGAGGCGTCGCTCATGGACTTGAAGGCGCCCGGATCGGTGAAGGCCGAAATATCGAGATTTTCGACGCCGGTCGCAACGACCTGGGACGGTGCCGCGGTAGCGACCTGGTTACCGTCAGGCGGCGGCGCCTCAGTCGGCGCCGATGTTGTGCCGAGTATAGGCCCCTGAGAATAGCCGGGATTGGTGGCACAGCCGGCGAGCGCGAGAAGAGCGACGACCGGGAGGACGCTGAAAATCGGGCGCATGGTGATCCTGGAAATGACGGCGGCTTTCATGTTTTCCCAATACGGCAAAAGTGGGGTCAGCTTCGGCCCAGGCGCGCACTCGGCAGCCGCAATTCGGCCAACAGACCGCCCAAGGTCGATCGCTTCAACTGAAGCGTTCCACCGTAAACGTCAACCAATTCCTTGACGATATCGAGCCCCAAGCCGCTGCCAGGCGTCTTTTCATCGAGACGGACACCGCGCTGCAACACTTTATCGGCTTCCTGCTCGGTGAGACCGGGTCCATCGTCCTCGATTTTGATCAATAACAAGGTCCCGGTATCGCTGCGTTCCGCCATCATCGAGATCACGACCTGGCTTTTCGACCACTTGCAGGCATTATCAAGGAGATTGCCGGCAACCTCCTCGAGATCGCCCTCCTCACCGCGGAACCAGGGTAGCGATGCATCGGGACGCACGAAAGTGACGGTACGCCCTGGATTGAGCTTCTGCATCACCCGTGACAGTCGCAGCATGACGATGGTCGGGTCAGCCTTGCGACCGACGACAGCCGTCCGAGCGGCGATACGGGCCTTGTCGAGATAGCCGGCGACGAGCTCGGCCATCTTCTCGGTCTCCGACACCACCACTTCGCCGAGTCGCGACTTATTGCCGGCGGCTTCGTTGCGTAGCACCGCGAGCGGCGTTTTCAGGCCATGCGCGAGGTTGCCGACCTGATTGCGCGCCCGCTCGATGATTTGCGCATTCGAGCGGAGAAGCTCGTTGACCTCCTCGGCCAGCGGCGCGACCTCGGGCGGGTAATTGCCGGTAACGGTCGACGTCTCCCCTTCCCGCACCTTTTCGATCGCCGTCGAGAGCCTGCCGATCGGCCGCAGCGCAATTCGGGCGACGATGAAGCTCATGATCGCCAACATGATGCCGACCGCGCCGAGCACGATAAACGTCTGTCCGCGGAAATCGCCGACCAGCCGCAACACCTCGTCCAAGCTGCCGGTGACGACGATGTGGTAGGTTTTGCCCTTCACCGACACCTCGCGCTCGACCATGCGCATGCGGTTGCCGAACTCGTCGGTCAGGGCCGCGGTGCGGTATTTGTCGGCGTCGAAGGGCGTGGTGATCGCCGGCAGCACGCTGCCGGTCAGCGAGGGCGAGAGGTTGACGACCTTGCCGCTGTCGTCGGCGATCGACCAGTACCAGCCGGACGCGCTGCGCTCGAAGCGGGGGTCGGGGATGAAAATATCATCGCTCGCCGGATCGCCGGTATCGAGGATGTGGCTGATCAACGTTTCGGTATGGAAATCGAGAGTCTGCGACAGGCTGGTGTCGAGCGCGTTCGAATAAAGCTCGGTGAGCAGGAACGCCGTCGCGACCAGCGCGACGATCAGCCAGCCGACACTGAGCCAGAACAACCGCGCCGCGATCGAATTGGTCAGCCGCGGCGCAAGCTCCTCGAGCTTGCGGCGGCCAAGCTGCCAGTCGATCGCCCGGTCAATCTTCAAGGATTTGATAGCCCAGGCCGCGCACGGTCTGGATGCATTCCTCGGGCAGTTTTTTGCGGAGACGGCCGACAAACACTTCGATCGTATTGGAGTCGCGATCGAAATCCTGATCGTAGAGGTGCTCGGTCAGCTCGGTGCGCGACACCACCTTGCCTTTGTGGTGCATGAGGTAGCTGAGGAGGCGCAGTTCGTGGCTGGTCAGTTTCACCGACTGTCCGTCGACCGTGACCTTGCCGGCCTTAACATCGAGCCGGACCGTGCCGGCCGTGATTTCGTTGGAGGCGTGTCCCGCGGCGCGCCGCACGAGCGCGCGGATGCGGGCCAAAATTTCCTCCATGTGGAAGGGCTTTGCCACATAGTCGTCAGCGCCGGCGTCGATGCCCTGCACCTTGTCGCTCCAGCGGTCGCGGGCGGTCAGCAGCAGCACCGGCATGGTCTTGCCGGCGCGGCGCCACTCTTCGAGGACCGAGAGCCCATCCATTTGCGGCAGGCCGATATCGAGGACGACGGCGTCGTAGGGTTCGGTATCGCCGAGGAAGTGGCCTTCCTCGCCATCGAACGCCACATCGACCGCATAACCGCCCTCGGTCAGCGCATCCTTGATCTGCCGGTTGAGATTGGCATCGTCTTCAACCACCAAGATGCGCATGGCGTTCAATCCCCCAGAAATAAAGCCGAAATCTATTTCGAGCCGTCGACGGCGTTCAGCACGAGTTGCTTGGACTCACCGGACGGCCCGGCAACGTTGACGACATAATAAGGCTGGTCGTCTTGTTGGCAAACCCTCACGGCAGAGACTTCCTTATATTGATCAGAGATACCCGCCATCGCCTTGATCGCCGGCCAGGTTTTGATCTGGTGGCTGGCAATCAGCGCCTGAACGGCCCGATTATCGAGGCACGCGTCGGCAGCCCGAGCCGCGCCGGGAGCCGCTACAGCCGCCAGCATGGTCGAGGCGAGGAGTAAGCTCATGCAAAAATTGATCAAATACCCTGCCATTGCATGACCCTAGTTCCCCCCGCCTGAACCTCAAATGAACAGCGCCCGTCAGGCTTTGGCAACCGTGTTGGTGATGCCCTGGCGGAGGAAGATGATGGCGAGGCCTTGCATCAGAAGGTCGCCAGCCGACTGGCCGGAGAAATCGGGGATCGAGACGCCGAGGAGCTGCGCGACGCCGACGATCAGCATGGCGAAGCCGACGAGGTAGGTTTTGTAGCCGGCAAGAACATTGAGATTCATCGAGGAAGTGCCTTTCTGAGGTTGGGAAGAGGTTGCCATCACGCCCGCCATGACGAGCGCTGTGGCGCGGATTTCGGCGATGCGTCGGCTCCAGCCGGTGCCGAAGGTTGACGCGGTGGCGAGACGCCGAACGAAGGTGAGGCGTCGGTTGCAGAGGGCGTCGATGAGAGCGGCAGCGCCGCCGTCATGGGCGACACGCGCGTCGATTGCGGCCAGGGTCAGCGGCCCGACAAAGCCATCCAAGGCGAGGCCGTCGAACTCGGCCTGCAATGTCCTGATGGCCCGGTCGGGGCCAGAATTGACGGCGAAATCGAAGAGCGCGAGATCGAGCCCGGCCAGCAGCGCATCGGCATCGCAGCGGTCCCAATAGAGGGATTTATAGATGCTCCCCGCTTCTGGTTTGCCGAGTGCCTGAACCTCGCTTTTGGGCAACGCCCACCAAGGCGAGATCTTGCGCCATGCGGCGAGCGTCTTGCGGGTAATCCCGCGATTGGTGGCGCCGCCCGGGTCTTGGGGATTGTCGACGTAGCCGCCCTCCTGCTTCAGCACCGCGTCGAGGCAGGCTTCGAAGCGGGGGGACGGCGGCGGACTTTGGGGTGTATCAGGCATCGAATGCTCCCTCTGCGGTCAGCCCCGGTCCAAGGGTCGGGCTCACCTGGGCGACGGTGAAGGTGAAGCGCGACGGCAGGCTGCCGAAGTCGGTGGTTTGGTCGGCAGCGGAATAGCTGGCTGCCGGTGATGAAGCCGCGATTGTCCTCACCAGCGTGAGGCCGTTGAAGATGGTCACGGCGTAGGCTTCCGGCGCGTAGTCGAGCGGTGCCTCGATCAGCGTCCAGCTATCGGTATCGGCCCGGCTGCAGCGCACCCAGGCAAGCGCAATGTCGTGGCTCACGGGATCGCGCAGCGCCGAGAGATGCACCGGCGCCAGCGGCAGATCGGGCGGCAGATCGATGACCGCTGAGAGAGGAGCACCAGTCGAGTCAGTGCTGCCGGCATAAGCCCGCAACGCCAGCGTTTCGCCGAGCCAGTCGGTAGTGACCGGATCGGCGATCACCGTGTCGTCGAGCACGACGACCCGGTTGCCTGTCGAGGCTGGTCCCATGGCATGACCCGTGCCGCCCTGCCCGCGCAGCAAATGCGTGAGCGTGTAAGTTGACGGCGCGGTCAGTGTTGCGTTGGCAAAGCCGACGATCTCCCACTCGCCGGCGTCGTTCTGTACGACTAGCCGATTGGCCCCGGATTGCACGGCGGCGTCGTCGGCGGAGGCGAGGTGGCCGTTGTAGAGCGTCACCTCAAGCACCGTTACGTCGTCCCAGACGGCAGTCGGACCGGTATTGATCCCCGCTGCCAACTCGCCGATCGCGGCATTCCGGACAATCGTCGCGACCGATGTTCCCGTCGCGTCGTTGTTCACTGGGACGCTGCCCGGCCAGGGTGTGGCGAAGGCCGCAAGCATCAACCGCGATGGCCCAAAACTGGCGGGATCGGTTGGCAGATGCGCAGTGACCACCACGGGGATGGCCCGAGAGGTGGCGCCGCCACCCGCCGCCAGCGGCCGGTCGGCGACAATTGCCACGCCGCTTTCGGGCGGGACGGAGACGAGCGAGGCTTTGCGGGCAGTCCCGTCGTGCAGCTCCGACACAACGAACGGCCCCTCCCCTTCGCCGCCGACGGCGATGACATCGCCGACTTCGAGCGCTGCGAGCGAAGGAGGCAGTGTGACATCGAGCGTTTCGCGGGTGGCGCTTTGACCGGCGAGCAGACGCTCGGCCGAACCACGGGCGCCGGCCAGGTCGAGTACCAGCGGCGAGTTCTGGCCGCTGGTCGCGCCGTCGCTGAGCCGCATGGCGGTGACCGTGCCGTCGAGATAGTCGCGCTCGCGATCCGTGTAACCGAGGGCCACACGGGCGATGGCCTCAGACGGGTCGGGCCGCTTGCGCGAGGCAAGCGGTGCATCGGCGTCGACCAGATCGCCGGGGTCGACGGTGGTCGTGAGGCGCGGCTTGGGCAGGCCGAAACGCAATCCGTCCGGCCCATCGCCGACTGCGAGGCCACTCGCGTCGAGCGCCGGCTGCAGACCATCGCGGGCAGAGACCACGCCCGCAATGTCGACGCCAAAGATCAGCGGCTGGGCGGCATCGGCGGCGGCCAGCGGCACATTGTAGTCAGCAGCGACCGCCGCGATCAGCTCATCCGTCGCCAACGCCCCAAGTCGCCCGGTCAGCCAGTGGCCCATCGCATAGTTCGGGCCGTCCGCCCAGACATCCACGTCGTTGGGGAAAGCCGGATAAGGCCGGGCGTCCCACGTCCAAAGATAGATCCGCTCGGGATCGAGCATCCGCGCGTGATAGACGCTCGAGACGGGGTTATGGGCGTCGGCGAAGTTCGGTGCATCGGGCCGCCACCAGCGAAGATGTGCGCGGAGAAACTGCCGTTGTCCCAACGCATCCGGCGCGCCGTTGGAGAAATAGGGGCGGCCGTTTTCGGCGCTCTTCGGATCGGGAAAACTGTTGGGCTGATTGGCGCCCTTGTCGACCGCCGGACATCCGAGCTCCGTGAGCCAGATTGGCTTTGAAGCCGGTACCCAGAGCGTCGTAGTGGCCGACCTGACGCCGCCGACCCGGTTGTGATGGGGGTTGCTCCACCAGTTCACCAGATCTTTGAAGCGCCAGACCCAGGGCTCGCCATAGCCGCCATCGCTGATCGCTGTGCGATGATTGGCGAGACGATCAGCATCCGAGGCGTAGTACCAGTCGAAGCCCTCGGCGCCGGCGATGTTGGCGGCAAGATAGGCGCCGTCGTAAGGTCCATCCGCGATCGCCGCATCGATGTGGTCCGTCCCGTCGCGCCAATCCGCGAGCGGCCAGTAGTTGTCGAGGCCGAGTGCATCAATGGCCGACGACGCCCAGAGCCCATCGAGGTGGAAGAACTTGTCGCCCGGTGCGTCGGGCGGCTGGCAACCGGTAAACTCCGACCAGTCGGCCGCGTAGGTCAGCTTGGTCGACCCGCCGACAACAGCGCGGATATCGGCAGCAAGCGTTGCCAGCGCATCGACAAACGGGAAACTGTTGGATGTTCCGCGCAACGGCGTGAGCCCAACGAATTCCGAGCCGATGATGAAGGCATCGACGCCGCCGGCAAGTGCGGCCAGCTTGGCGTAGTGCAGCGCCATGCGCCGAAAGCCCCAATCGGCGGGCCCGGTATAGTTCACGGTCGTGCCGAAAGCGGAGAAGTTCGCGGCCGTCGCGCTACCGAGGAAAGCACTGAGCTGGGTGGCAATGCCGGCGGTTTGGTCAGGCGTGCCACTCTGACCGGGTGCCGGATTGCAGGTGATCCGTCCGCGCCAGGGATAGGCTGGCTGGCCGGTCGTGCCGGTGTAGGGATCCGTCAGGCTGTTGCCTGCGGCGATGTCCATCATCACCATCGGATAGAGCGTGACTTTCAGCCCGCGACGTTTGAGGTCGGCGATGGCAGCGAGCACGGAGGCATCGGACGGCGTGCCACCATAGGCCGGTTCGCCATCCACCAGTGTGGAAACCCGCGCCGTGCCGCGCGTCAGGCCCGACACAGCCCAGCTCGTACCATCGACGAAGCCAGCCGATGCGGCGACGCGCGGCGCGATCGTGCAGTTGCCGCAGCGGAGGTCGTCGCCGAACCAGGCGACGACCAGCGATACGTGTTCGAGGTTGGGGCAGAGCGCCTGCAATTCGTCGAGCGAATACGTCCAGTCCGAGACGTTGGAATAAAGGTGGGCGTTTTCGTTGCCGGTTGCGCCGGGGCCAACGACGCGTACCCGCGGACTCGGGTCGTAGCCGAACTCCGTCGCGCCGGGGATGACGGTGATCGCCTTGATCGCCGGTTCGAGCTCGCCGACGACGCGGCAGAGCTCTACCGAGAGATTGGGAATACGGTTGCCGAACGGCGTTAAGTCGAGCTGTTCGAACACCAGGTAGCAGAGCCCGCGATAGGCCGGCGTATTGCCGCTGCCCTGCTTCGCCTCGATCAGACTGTCCGGAAGCTGATCTGCACTGCCGCGATAGAAGCGCATGTTGAGCGCCTCGGTTTCCAGTAGGTCGCCATCGGCCCAGATGCGGCCCAGCCGATTGACCTCTCCCTCGCAGAGCGCGACGGCGAAGTTCGCCAAAATCGTGGTGGTCGTGGTGGTGGGCGCCGTGCCCTTGGCGCCGGCCGATTGCTGAGTCGTCTCCTCGAGTTGCGTCGCCCAGATGATGTTGCCGGTGATGCGGTTCCAGCCATAGAGGCGCGGAATCGGTCCGCCCTCGGATGAGCCCTGCAACTGGACATCGCTGCCGGTCGGCGCGGCGGCCTGCGGCTTGCTGCCGAAGATGGCGTTGTCAACCGCGCTGCCGGCCAATGCACCGAGCGCCCGCCCAACGACAGCACCGATCGGGCCGCCGACCAACCCGCCGACGAACTGTCCAGCAACGGAAAGCGCAAGCGTGGCCATCTAGCGGATCTCGATTGACGGGAAATCGAACGTGCCGGCGACGCGGCGGGCCCAGCCTTCGGTGAGGTTCGCCTCGACGACGCCGAGCCCTTCCTGGGCATGGATGAAGCGGCTTTCAGCAACCACGATGCCGCAATGTTTTGGCGTTGGCAGGCCACGGAGCCGGAACAGCGCCACCTGCCCTGCCGCCAGCGGCAGTTCGGCCGGCAGCAGGAACTTTTCGGCAGCGGCGAGGAGCGTTTTCGCGCTGCTCGCGTCGCGCCAGTCAGCCCGATAGGCCGGCATTTCGATCGGCTCGGCGCCGTACAACGTGCGCCACACGCCGCGCAACAGCCCAAGGCAGTCACAGCCGGCGCCGAGCGTCGATGCCTGATGGCGATAGGGCGTGCCGAGCCAGGCCTCGGCGGCCGTTACAACGTCGCCAACGGTTGGCTTCATGGGACCAGCGGCTCGCCATTGAGCGCCGAGCCGGCCTTTGGATAGCTCAGTACGAAGTCGTTGCCCGGAATGTGCGGAAAACCCTGGAAGTTGATCGAATTGGCGAACTTGGCTTTGCAGGTTGCAAACATCCGGTCGCAGCCGGCCAGCGCCGTGAGCGTGTCGCCGGCGACGATCCAATCGCCAACCGGCGTGGCAAAGCCAAAAATATCGGCGCCCCCGATGCGGGTGTGAGTCAGGATCTGGTCCTTGAGATTTTGGCGCCGTCCGCTGCTCCAGGCGGCCGTACCGAAGCCGAACCAGGCTGCATCGAACGACTCGACGCCGGTCACCGCCAGCCGATAACGATCGCGAACCGCTGTGACCGTTGCGATTGCCCGGTACCGCGAGTCAGTTAGGTCGATACCGCAGCGGGCGTCGCCAAGCTGGGCATCGCAAAGCGACTGATAGAGCCGGCCTTTTGGCACATTGAGCGCCTGCTGACCGGAGCGCAGTTCGGCCGTGAACTGGCCGTCGGTGCGGGTGATTTCGCCGATCGTCGATTTTCGCACGAGGTCGCGAACGGAAACGTCACGCCAGTTGACGCGGAACGTCTCGACCAGCGCACCATCATAGCGGCCAAGCAGGATGTCGCCCTCGGTAATTGCGTCCGAGGACAGAATGCCAACCACCTCGCTGGTATCGACCTGCCCCCCAAGCTTTTGCGCCTCCTCGCCGCCGTCGAGGCCGGTCGTGGGCACGAAATCGGTGCCGTCGAAGGTCAGCGTCTGGTCGTGATCGGTGAAGCCGAGCACCACGCTATCGCTACGCGTCAAGCGCCAGCAGGTCGCGAGCGTCGTTGCGCCGGAAGCGATGTGGGCCGCGAAGGCGGTATCGAGCGTTCTCATTCCAGCACCTCGATGAGGGGAATCGACGACGCATCGGCGGCATCGAAACTCGACAGCTCGATGTCGAGCCGGTCGGTGTCGAAGCGCACCGGCACATCGAAGAGAAAGCCGGCGGTGACAGCGGCACCCGTCGCCGGCGCGGTGGTGAACGTGACGATGCCGGTCAACGTGTCGACCGTGAAACCTGTCGTTCGTTCGGTGCCCGCCACCGCCACTCGCACCGAACCGGCCATCGGCTTGGTGATCGGCCGGAACCAGGGATCAAAACTTGCGCCGTATTGCTTGGTGAGCTGGAAGGCGGTCGTCATGCCATCGCCGGTGCCAATCGGCTGGTCGGTCGGGGCGGGCGTGCCATTGCCGCCGTTGGAAGAAAAGTCGAGACCGTCGCGCCAGAGGAAGCTGTGGAACCGCCCCCGCCGCTCCTCGAAGAAGGCCAGGACCGCTTGCATGTCAGCGCGCGATTTGACGCCATAGCCGGCATTGTAACGTCGGCGCGAATTGGCCCAGCGCGAATTGCGCTGCTCGGCGCCGCTCGACAGCGTCACGATATCGGTCAGCCGCTCCGGCCCGCCATGCGCGCCAAGTGCGATGTCGAGCGGGAAACGGATGAGATGGAAGGCCATCAGCTCGCCCTCGTCCCGCGGCGTACGGCGCGCAGCAGCATGGCCGAGACTTCAGCTTCGCTCGCGGTAAAGCTCTTGGCGTCGGGTGCCGTGACGTTGAAGTTGATCGTAGTTGCGCCGCCGCCTCCGGCCACGCCGAGGCTGCCGTCCGCACCGCGAACGAGCGGCATGATCGCCTCGGGCCCGGCCTCGCCGGCGAGGCCGGTGCCCGACCCCATCGGAAAATAGCTCGGCGAGGAGATCACACCGCCCTTGGCAAAGGCCTGCACGCCGCCGAGCGTCGGGTTGGTTGCGCTGAACAGGTTTTCGACAAAGCCGGAAATGAGATTGCCGACCGGCTGCAAGGCCGCCTTGAGCGCCAGGTTCGAGAACGAGGTGACGATGTCGCCCAGAATGCTGTTGAGCGATTTGCCATCGCTGGCCGCGGAGCGGAAGGCGTTGGTGATCGAGCGCGCGACACCATCGGCCAGACTGTTGATCTGGCTAAGTTGGCTCGAGACGCCGTCGAGTTCGGTCGAAAAGCTGTCGGAAGAGAGCGAGGTCTCAGGCAAGGGGTTTCTCCTCGTCGGGGAAAGCCGCCATCAGGCGGTCGATGGTGGCGCGCTCGGGTGGCCGCGATCGGGTGCGTCCGCTTGCGCCCTCGAAGGCGGCGGCGAGCTCGCGCGGCGTCAGACCCCAAAAATCTCGCGAGCTAAGCCGGAGCTGGCCAAAGCCAAAGCGCATGGCGTCGCCCCAAGGAAAAGCGCTCATGCCGCCTCCCCAAACGTCGCCCGCAGCAAGCGCGCGGCGATCTCGGCGGCGCCCTTGAGCCCACCTTCGATGCTCAGCCGCGCGAGGTCGTCGTCGGTAATAGTGTCGCCGGCGCCGCGGAGGCCTGCACCGATAATCGCCGTGAGGTCGCGGGCCGAGATCCGTCCTCCGGCGAAGCGATCGGCAAGACCAACCAGGTCGCCGGCCTGCAGCCGTGCCTCAAGCTCTGACAGCGCACCGAGCGTCAGGCAAAGCGTCTTCTCCTCGCCGCCGATCAGCGCCGAGATTTCACCACGATGGATGTTGGGCATGTTCGCCTGTAATCGTTTGTGTTAGTTTGTGTACAAATGGAGGAGGCGTAGATGGCCGAAACGACCACGATCACCGTGCGGGTACCGGTTGAGATCAAGGCAAAGCTCGACAGGCTAGCCGAGCTCACCGACCGCAGCCGGTCTTATCTCGCGAGCGAGGCATTGGAGACCTACACCCGCTACGAACTGGAAGTCGTTGACGGCATCCTCGAAGGCATCGCCGATGCCGATGCGGGTCGCGTCCATACCTCCGAAGAAGTCATGGCCGAAATGGATCAGATCCTTGAGAGCCGCCGTGGGCCATCACCGCGTGTTAAGAAGACCGCGCGCGGATGAGGCCGGTAAGATGGTCGACGCGGGCCAAGACGTCGATCAGCGCGATTTTCGATTACTTCGAGTACCGAGAAGAGCCGGACGTTGCGCATCGGCTCGCGGCGCGGATCGTCGCTGCAGGTGATGCCCTTGGGCAACATTCGACAGGTCGTCCGTCGCCGGTGCCTAACACCTACCTAAAGTCGCTGCCGGACATCAGATACATCCTCATCTATCGTATTGAAGGCCGACCAGACGCCGAGCGCATCATGATCCTCGACGTTGTACACGCGTCGCGAGACTTGGGTTTTGGCGGGCGACTGGCCAAACCTAAAAGGCAGTGAAGCTCAACTGCCCCGCGCTTTCGAGCGACAGCTCGAAGGTTACCTCGCCGGCATAGTCGGCGGAGAACTGCAACGAGGCGATCTGGAAGGAGCCCGCAACCGTGCCGAAGCCCGGGATGACGAGCTGCCAGTTGCACACCGTGCCGCCGAAGAACAGGCCGCGCACGGCCTCGTCCGAGCCCTGGTCCTTGAAGATGCCGGAGCCCGAAACGGAGGCCCGCTTGATGCCGCCGCCGGCCAGCAGCTCGCGCCAGCGCCCGGCGGATTCGGAATCGGTGACGTCGATCGACGCCGCGTTGAAGCTGAGCGAGCGAGTACGTAAGCCGGCAACGGTGGTGAAGGTGCCCGAGCCGCTGGCGTCGAGTTTTAGGAGCATGTCCTTGCCGCTTTGGGCTGCCATGGAAGATTCCTCAGGCTGATGGTTCGGTGAAAAAACGCAGGGTCAGCGCCGCACGTGCGGCACCGGTCTCGAGATCGATCGCCGTGTCGGTGCGCTCATGGCTGCGGTTGGTGACGAGCAGGCCGGCGGGTGCCAACGTCCCGCCCAGCGCCACGGTCAGCACCCTGTCGGCGATAGCCAGCACGGCCTTGCGGCTCGCGTCGGGGTGCCAGAGATGCAGCAGCACGCGATGATCGTTGCCGGGCGCCGCGTCGCCGTCGCGCGGCACGAGATCATGGCGAGCGACGACGATGTAGGGGGCGACCGCGTCCATTGAGGGGGCGTCGAAAATATTGCCGCTGATCAAGCCGGTCAGCGTCGCATCGGCCTTAAGCGCGGCGACAAGCGCGCCCTGAAGCGCGACGATAGGATGGGTCACCGTCCTACCCCGTAAAGTTGGTTTCGGTACAGGCGCAGCTCAGATAGACGCGCTGGCCGTTGAGGTCGTCGGCGCTGACCACATCGAGATTGCGGCCGAGATAGACCAGGCGGTCACCGGGGCTGATATCGGTCCTGAACCGCAGCACGACAGAGTGGCTGATGCTGACAGCCCGCCCATCGCCGACCTGCGTGCGGCCGGCCGACAGCTCGCGCACCCGTCCCCAAACGGTCGCGAGCGGAAAGTAGGTTGCGACGGCGCCGCCTTCATCTTCCGGGCTGATGTCCCGCCGCTTGATCTGAATACGGTCGCGGAGTGAACCGAGCGGCGGCCGCCGGCTGTCGGTCATGGCGATCATAGCCGCACCTGCCGGTAGGGTGCGACGAGCAGGTCAAAGCCATCGGGAATGACGGAGCCGCCGCCGGCGATGATGACGCTGTCGCGGTTCTCGAACCAATAGGCAACGAGGGTCAGCAGCGCCTGCCGCAGCGGCGCCGGGACGTCATCGGCATCGGCGCCATAGCCGGCGGTGTAGTCGATCTCGACGGCCTGCCGGTCGCGCAGAATAACAGCCGAGCCGAAACCGGGCGGCAGGAAGAGCTGCGGCGGCGACGCGTTGGCGGCAACGAGGACGTCACCCGTTGCAAGCTCAGTCGCGTTGCCGTCGGCATCGTATGCCGTGACCGTCGTCAGGGTCAGCAACGGCCCCACGGGCAGCGTCACTACGCCGGTGGGTGGCCAGCAATCGAGCACGGTGCGCCGGCCCTGCGAGAGCAGCGCACGCCCGCTGATGCCTTCGATGTGGAGACGCGCGGCGGTGATCAGCGAGGTCACCAGCGCATCTTCGTCGGTCGTGTCGACGCGCAAGAAGGCCTTGGCGTCGTCGAGCGTCACCGGCTCGGCGGCAGGACCGCTGAGGAGATAGGAGGTCATGGATTTGTCCTGGGGAGGGGCAAAAGGTGCCCCGACGGCCCGAGGGAGGGGCAAGCCGCCGGAGCTATGCGGGAAGGAGGCGTCCCGCAATTCAGCTGGTTGTTGTGCTTACCTTCTCCCCTTGCGAGAGAAGGTGGATCGGCCGACAGGCCGAGACGGATGAGGGGTGAGCCAGAAACTCAGATGCCGGGGCTCACCCCTCATCCGCCCTTCGGGCACCTTCTCCCGCAAGGGGAGAAGGGGGTGCGCGTGCGGCTTAAGCCGTCACGACACCGCGAACTTCAGCAGCTTGATCGCCTGGAAATCCTGGACGCCACCGCCGACGCGCTTGGTGGTGTAGAACAGCACGTAGGGCTTTGCGGAATACGGATCGCGGAGGACGTTGACGCCCATGCGGTCGACGATCAGGTAGCCGCGCTTGAAGTCGCCGAAGGCGATAGCCGTTGCCGCAGCTCCGATATCAGGCATGTCCTCGGCCTCGACCAGCGGGAAGCCCATCAGCGTGGCGTTGCCCTGGGGCGAGGCCGCCGGCTGCCAGATGTAGTTGCCGTCGGCATCCTTGAGCTTGCGCAGCGCGGCTTGCGTCTTGCGATTCATCACCCAGCTCGCGTTCTGGCGGTAGCCGGCCTTGAGCGCGTAAACGAGGTCGACCAAAATATCGCTCGGATTGCTCGACGGCAGGGCGCCGGAAACACCGGTCGCGATGTAGCCAATGTTGTCCCAGCTCCAGCTCGCATCGGCGACCGCCGTATAGTGGAGGAAGCCGGTCGGCTTATTGGCGCCGTCGCCGCTGACGAAGGCGGTGCCTTCCTGTGCGGCGAAGGCGGCGTTGACCTCATCGGCGATCCACTGGCCGACATCTACCGCGGCATCGTCGAGGAACTGCGCGGTGGCCGCCGGCATCGCGTAGAGCTCGGCCGTCGGAAAGTTGATGGCGTCGATCGTCTGGCTCGAGGTCTGCGGGCGGCTAGCGGTTTCGGCCACCCAGCCCACCGCCGCACCGGCGATGGTCACCGGCTTGCGGTAAACCGCGCTCGATACCTGCTGGACGCTGGCGATCGAGCGGATCGGGGAGATCGAGGTCAGCAACCGGGTGATCTCGGTCTCGGTTTCCGTCGGCACCAGGTAGCCGCCGTCGGGGTTGGAGCCGACCGACAGGGCTTTTTCCTCACCGCGCTTCACATAGGCCGAGAACGCGTCCTTATATTCATCGCTGCCGGTGATGCGGGTATCGAGCCCTTCGAGCCGCGGGCGGGCCCGCTCGAGCGTCGCCCGATCGAGCGCCGATTTGGCGCTGTCGAGGGCGGCGTTGAGCCGGCTGACCTTGTCTTCGGTGACGGCATCGGCGGTGCCGCGCTTTTCGATCTCGGCGATGCGCTGCTCATTGCCGCGCTTGAACGCTTCGAAGGTGGTGAGGAACTGGTCGAACCGGTCGGCAACCTCGCCGCCGGCGGCGCCGGCCGTCGCCTTGATCTCATAGTTTTCGGTCGCTTCAGTCATGGTTGTCCTTCAGTTTTTCAATGCGTGGATGGCCGCATCGAGCGACCGGATGAGGCGGCGATCGGCCGCCGGAGATGTTTGAACGGCTGGCGCGATGCGTGCGCCGTCCATCATCGGGAAGGTGACGATCGAGATTTCCCAGAGGTCGATCTCGAACAGTTTCCGGTGGCCGGTGCCCTTTTCCTTGCTGGCGCGCACGGTGCGAAAGCCGATCGAGAGGCCGTCGATGGCGCGGCTTTCAATCAGCCGGCGCAGTGCATCGGCGCGGGGTACGCCGCCGATCAGCCGGCCTTCGACCAAGAGGCCAAAACCGTCTTCGGCGATCTTGTCCCAGACCCCGACCGGATCCTTCGGGTCGTGCTGGAACAAGAGGCGGATATTGGCGCGGCCGCGGCTCGCGAGGCTCTTCTTAAAAGCGCCCGGCATGACGATATCGCCGCCATCGTCGAGCTGGCCGAAGACGCTGGCATAGCCGGAAAACCGGCCCGCCTCGTCGATAGGGATTTTGCTCATCAGCGTTTGGCCGTGCCTTTGGCCGGCCTAGGTTTTGTGGTCCGCGCCGCCTGGGCAGTCGCGAGCGAACCGGCGAGGTGCCAGGCGAACTGTCGAAACACTTCAACGGGTTCGCCCCCGCCCTTGCCGCCGACAGAATCCTGTTTGACGCCCATGGGCTTAATCCTTTCGCCTGAAGAGTTGATTCAGCGTGGCGATCTCGCGCACGAAATCGTTGAAGCGCCGATTGGCGGCCTTCAGCTCCCTCAGCGTCCAGACGAGCAGCCCGCTCGCCCCGCTGGCCCACAGGAACAGCGCCAGATGCGCCAAATCGCCCCGCTCGGCGATCGTGCGAGTGAGTTCATCCATGATGATGTCCTTGACGTTTCAGCCCGAGATGCGAAGGTCGCCCTAGGGGAACCTCACATGCCGATGCCGTTGCAGAAACTGCTGCGCCTTGTGGCCGCTACGGCGCTGGTTTTGGCAGTGGCCGGATGCTTCGGCGACGAGATTTGGGCCTCGAATCCGGCGTCTCAACCACGGCTTGGTACTGGGCGAATGATCTTTGCGCTCGATTCATCCCGCGGACCTTTGAGCGCATCGTTGATGCGGGGGACTGACAATCCCTGCGCTCCTCAAGCTTCTGCCCAAAGCCCCCAGGGCGCGACAGGCGTCAACTACTTTGCATTCGACGTTCTTCCGGGGACCTACTCGGTCGGGGGCTTGGACTTCCTGCGAGCTGGTGATCCCGATGAGTTCGTCATCCCCCGCGCACGGAGCAGTCTATATTGGCAAGTTCATCAATGATCCGCGGGTCAGCGGCGCATTCGATGCCCCGCAAGCCGGCATTCACATTGCTCGCGACGATCTATCGGCGGCGCAGGCTGCGCTTGGCCTGCACGGCAGCGATCTCGAACTAGCCGAGGTGGTTTCAGGCGGCCACCATGCAAGTCTCTGCGAGCGCCTGCCCTAGCGCCTCGACACGGCTCAAGCACTCTTATCGCGGTTCCACGTCTTTCTCGCCTGAGCGAGCGCTGCCAGCTGCACCCTTGTCGCCACGTAGTAAGGCTCGCCGGTCGGATTGAAGTTGCCGTCTCGAGTTGCGGCATTGAGGAAGGCCAAGGATTTGCTCAGGTCATCTTCCGACTTCATGAGAAGATGGTAGTGAACACCCCCACCGTCCCAGACGTAAATCTCAATGCTGCGTCGCATTAGTTGCGCGTTGCGTCCCCTCAGCGCTTCTTCTGCTCGATCTCAAGCACACCATCCGGCCGGCATCCGATGCTACCACCCTGCCACCGATGCAGCGTCCATACGTCGGAATCGGTGCCGCCAACGGGCCACACCTCCAGGACCCCACCCATGTCGAAGCGCAGCGTCACGTAACCGGGCGCGGGAACCTCCACGGCGGCGAGCTTCTGCCCAGAGATATCGTCCAGCCATGGCTTCCACCAATCGTCCGGGTCTTCGTCGCTGTTAGTGCTGCCGTTCACGGTGCTGATTCTCCAATCAGCCTGCTCAATGAAAAGGTGCAAATCCCCTTTTACAGTCACTCGGCGGCGGCGCATCGCGCGCTCGACGCGCGCATTGTAGCGATGCTTGGGCGTTATGGGCTCAAGAACCGACAGATGCGGCTCGCCAAACTCGAATGTGAGAAACGTCCCAAAGCCGCCTGCCGCATTCCACACCATCTCGCCGATGAGGGGGGCAAACACGTCCTCGACCGTCATATCGGCCCAGAATTCAGCGTCGAGTGCCATTAGTCGATTCCCAGAATTTCACGAACCCGTTTCTCCAGTTCCTTATTCGAGAGCCCTAGGCCAGATATCTCATCATGAATTCGCTCGCGCATGTCGTCATCAAAGCCATATTTTTTCTGGAGGTGGTCGACGAATTTGATGTCCGGCTTCTTGGCTGCAACACGAACGACAGAAGTCGGCTTCCGTCCAGACAAGGCATCGGGCAGCGCGCCTAAGTTACCCCCACTCGTCCACTACCCGCCATCCGGATTACCCGCTGGCACGCGCGGCTGATCGGGCGCGTAGCGCCGCTCAAGCGCCTGGACGAAATTATAGAGCTTCAGCTCCAGCGTTGCGAGAGCGATGGCGCGGGAGAGACCACGGGCGCTGCGCTGTATCACTTCAGCTCCTCCCCCACCCCCAGCATTTTCCGCTTCTCCTCATCAGTAAGGAAACTCGCGCCGCCCACCCGTGCCCATAGCGCGGCGCGGTCTTCGGCGAGGGCTTCGATGTGGTCGAGGTCGGGGACGATCTCAAAGTTTCCGCCGAAGGCCGGGCCGAGCCAGTGGCCGAGCCCAGAAGCCACACGGCGGACGAGCGGGATCACCGTCTGCCGCCACAGCGTCTTGTTGGCCTCGGCGAAGTTGGCATAGGTGTTGTCGCCGGGGATGCCGAGCAGCATCGGCGGCACGCCGAAAGCCAGCGCGATATCGCGGGCCGCGGCGTTGCGGGCCTCGATAAAATCCATGTCCTTGGGGCTCATCGCGATGGTCTTCCAGTCGAGCCCGCCTTCAAGCACCATCGGCCGGCCGGCGTTCATCGCGCCCTGGAAGCCCGCTTCCAGCTCCTCCTTGAGCCGTTCGAACTGCTGGGCGGTGAGCGAGCCGGCCGCACTCGAATAGACCAGCGCGCCGGAAGGACGCGCCGCATTATCGAGCAGCGATTTGTTCCAGCGCGCCGAGGCATTGTGGATGTCGAGGCTCTGCTGCGCGGCATCGAGCGGGGCGAGCCCATAGTGATCGTCGAGCGGGTTGAACAGCGTGACGTGCAGCACCTCGGGAACCGGGCTCGCAAGCTGGTCGAATCGCACCGTCTTGCCGCCCGACGTATAGGTGTAGGCCACCGCGTAGCCATCGCGCCCCGGCACGGCCTGCATGCGATCGGGCCGAAGCTCGAACAGGCCTTTCACCTCGCCGCCGGCCAGCGCCGCCTGCAGGTAGGCGTTGCCGGCCGTCTGCAGGTAAGCATATACCCCTTCGAACAACTCCGTGCCCGATTGCTGTGGATTGGGGTGCGCCAGCAGGGCCAGCACCGGATGATCGGCCAGCCGCGTGCCGTTCTCGGTGACCACCAGCGGTACGCGGTTCGCCGCCTCGGCGATCATCCGCACGCACCGATAGACCACCGGGTTTTTGCTAAAACCCTCATTGGCGAGGCTGGCGAAGCCGCGCCGGCTCCAATTCGGATCGCCGAGCGAGGTCAGCGTGACCAGCGTCTGCGGCCCGCCCGATTTCTGTTCGACGGGCAAAGGCGTGCCGCCGCCTCTCAAGCGGTTCAGCCAGGATGGCATGAAATATCCTTTGAGTTTCAGGTTCTGCGGATGCGGGGCTGCGGCCCCTGCGGAAACAGTTCAGTCAACGCCCAGACCAGTGCGTCGACGCGGTCGGGCGAATGGCCGTCAGCGAGGCCATCGGGACCGAAGGCGCACATTTCGTCTTCGAGATGCGCGAGGCCTGGGCAATGCGACACCAGTCCACGGGCATAAAGCGCCGCGATCGGCTCGGCCCGCACCCATTTGCCCCGTGTCGCCCGCACTTCGCGGACCGGCACGCTTGCGTCCTCCTGGGCGATGATCGCGCGGACCAGATCGCCGCCCTGGTTTACCTCGGCGACGATCGCGTCGGCGCCGTGGGCATGGAACGCTCGCACCGCCTGCTCCGCCCAGCGTTTTGGCGGCGCCGGGCGAAGGGTGCGATCCTCGAGGACGATCGCGCCCTCCCCCAGACGCGCCGCGACGATGATGCCGCAGGCGTCGGAATTGGCGTTGCCGGTCACCGGCGGGTCGACCGCGACGACGATCCGGCCGGGTTCGAAATCCACCGGCGCGACGCGAAACGAGCCGCGATGCCAAAGCGCATCCGGCCGATCCTCGATCAGCTCGCCATCGAGTTCCTGCCGGCCGAGCACGGTGCCGCGATAGCGGCCGACCACGGCATCGAGGAAATTCGGCGCGAGACATGGATTGTCTGATGTTTTCATCCGGCTCACGATCGTCTGCGGATCACCGAGCAGGCGTCGCAAGAGCTTGATCGGCCGCGGCGTCGTCGTCGCGACCTGTCGTGGATGCTGGCCCAGACGCAAGGCGAACTGCAGCATATCCCAGGCGGCCTCCGCATCCGGCCATTTGGCGACTTCGTCGCACCAGGCGGCTGCGAATTGCGGACCGCGAAAGCGGTCGGGATCAGAGGCTGACAATATTATTGCCTCAGCGCCATTCGGCCACAGCAGCTTATTGCCCTTAAGCTTGGGCGCCTCGTCGTCTTGATGGATGCGCAGCAAACCGCTTTCGCCCTCGACCATGACGGCAATTGCTTCGCTCATGGTTTCGCCGACCAGGGCAATCGGCGAAACCGGCGTCAACCCGGTCGCCTGCTCTCTCACCCATTCGGCGCCAGCTCGGGTCTTGCCCGAACCGCGCCCCCCGAGGATCAGCCAGGTGACCCAATCGCCGGGTGGCGCTATTTGTTCGGGTCTTGCCCATTCGGGCCAGTGAAAGAATAGTCGTTTCACCTCGGCGTCTTCGAGGGCCGCAACGAATGCCGGCGCCTTAGATTCCTTTGAGCTGAGCGATCCGCTGGGCAAGCTTATTTCTCAGCTCCTGCATATCCTTGCGTTGCGCCGGCGGTTTAGGTGGCGACTCCGCTTTGTCTATGTCGATGAGTTTCTCCAGCGTGCTCGCCAGCTTGCCGAGCACGGCGACTTCCTTTTCGCCGGTTTCCGTCATGTTCTCTTCCAGTTGCTTGATCTGTCTTTCGAGCAGGCGAAACATCCGCTTGATGATCAGGGGGCGCTGCGCCTCAGGCTGCGACCGTCGAGGCGACCAAAGCTGCTGCCTGACCCGCCAGGCGATCCCACTGCGAGTGATGCTGTAGCGTCTGCAAATCTCTTCGAGGGAGTCGTTGCCGTCCTCATAGTCGGTGCGCACCGCCTGCCAATCGACCAGCGGGCCGGTCTGTTTCGGTTCGCTCACGCCGCCTCGCAACCAAATCGATGATGAGATAATTTGAGCCACAGCACCAAAGGAGGTGCCGATGCCCTCAAGCGCCGTCCGCCGCATCGAGTACGACGACGACAGCCGCAAGATGTCCGTGTGGTTCGAACCCGACGGTCATCGCTACGATTATTTCGAGGTGCCGCAGGACGTCTATTGGGCGTTCAACACCGCCGACTCGAAAGGCCGCTTCTTCAACGCCCGCATCCGCGAGCAGTTCGAATACGTCGAGGTGGTGGAGCGACCGAAGTGACCGCATGGAAGCGTCGCCGGACGCCGACTCCTGGTGGTCGCGCGGCCGGACCGCAAAACCGGAAGACCACTTTTGCTGGCCACGCTCCGTCAAACCCAATTATTCGACCATACCCAAACTATAGGCCTGCCCCGACACGCGGGGATAACTTTCGCTGAGAGGCCCGGAAAACCTGGAAATGCTCCCTCTGGTTTGCGCACGACGGCGCTGCTATAGCGCCTCCATTCCTCACCAACGGAGCAGTTCAAGTGTCGTCTTCGCAGCAACCCGACTCCCGTGCGCAGTTCGATGCCCTTGTCGGGCAGTGGACCGGCACGGAAACGATCCATCCGAGCCCCTGGGGGCCGGGCGGGCCGGCGACGGGCAAGTGGCAGATTCGGCGCGACGGCTCGGGCCTGCATCTGATTCTCGACTACGCCGAGCAGCGCGCCGACGGCAAATCGTTCGACGCCCACAGCGTCATGGCGATCGATCCCGAATCGGGCGATTGGCTGCTGTTCCTGTTCGACAGTTTTGGTTTCCCCCCGCTGCAGCCGGCCCGTGGGCGCTGGGACGGCGAGAGGCTGGTGCTCGAAAAAACCACCCCGCGCGGCGTCGGCCAAACGATTTTCGAGATCACCACCGACGGCTTTGCCTACAGCGTAGCCAGCCGCTCCCACGACGCGATGGCGTTCACCGCGGTGATGGATGGGGCTTATCGGAAGGCGACGGGCTAGAGCTCGTCGGGCGGCTCCCATTCGGGCCAGTCGACGGCGTGCTGTTCCCATTCGTCGGGCTTGACGTCGTTCTCGCTAAAAGTGCGGCCCCTGACGGACACCCCGGCCGTCACTACCGTCTCGGGATCGCCCGAGATCAGCGGGTGCCACCAGGCGAGGCCCCTGCCCTCGGCGAGCCGGCGATAGGCGCAGGTCGTCGGGATCCAGCTCGTCGTGACGACATTCTCCGGCGTCAGCTTGATACAGTCGGACACCTTGGATTGCCGGTTCGGGTAATCGCTGCAGGCGCAGGTCTCGCCATCGAGCAGCCGGCAGTGGACATCGGAGGTGATGATGGTTCCCGTGTCCTCGTCCTCGAGCTTGATGAGGCAGCAGCGCCCGCAACCGTCGCAGAGCGCTTCCCATTCGGCGGCGCTCATCTCCTCAAGCGATTTTTCTTCCCAGAAGGGCATCCGACGAACTCCGGGACCGCGTTTTCGGCGGCCTATATCATTTTTGGGCGAGCCGCTTGATCCCACACATTGTTTTGGCACACAACCGGGCCGGTAAGCGGAAGCGCGGCGAAGAAGCCACGCGGCGAAATTGCTGATCGAGGCGCATCCTCTTCACAAATTTCGGCTACTATAACTTTGAGCATGCCGTCGGGAGCCCAGGTTAGCGGTGCAGGATCCGTTCTACCACAAGCAGAAGCGCGTCAAGGATAACGGCAACCGCATGCTCAATGCGGATGCCTGGCTCGATACGTTTCTCTATCAACTGTGGCTGTCAATCGGCGCTGCTTATACCCGCTTCCATGACTTCATGGCGCGGTTCCATGTTTCCGGCATCAAGCGCGTAGTCGTCGAGCTGGTTTCGGACGCTTTCAGTTTCGCCGCCATTGGTCTGGTATTGCTGACGGCACTCGCACTGCCAGCGTTTGACGCCACCACCTCCGGCCAATTCAACAAGGTCGAAGATTATTCTGTTACGTTCCTCGATAAGTTCGGCAATGAAATCGGCCGGCGCGGCATTCGCGCTGACGATTCCTATCCGCTCGACAAACTGCCCGATTATCTGATCAAGGCGACGCTCGCCACCGAAGACCGGCGGTTCTATGACCATTTCGGCGTAGATGTATGGGGCACGATGCGAGCATTGGTTTCCAATGCCCAAGGTGATTCAGGCTTGCAGGGCGGCTCTTCCATCACCCAGCAACTGGCCAAGAATCTGTTTCTCTCGCCGACGCGCGACTTGAAACGTAAGATTGAGGAAGCGTTCCTCGCCGTGTGGCTCGACAGCCATTACAGCAAAGACGAAATCCTCAAAATGTACTATGATCGTGTCTATATGGGCGCCGGCAATTTTGGCGTTGCAGCTGCGGCGCAGTACTATTTCGGCAAGCCTGTCACCGACATTTCACTCGCCGAGGCAGCGATGCTTTCGGGTCTCTACAAGGCGCCGAGCAAATACTCGCCGACCGTCGATCTTGCTGCAGCGCGCGGCCGTGCCAACCAGGTGCTATCCAATCTCGTCGACGCCGGGTTTATGACCGAAGGGCAAGTCACGGCGGCCCGCCGGAACCCCGCAACGCCAGTCGATCATTCGGCCGATGCGAGCGCCCCGGACTACTTCCTTGACTACGCCTTTAATCAGGTGAAGCAACTGGTCGCCGGCAAGACAAACGCCACCAATTTCACGGTCCGGACGACGCTGGACCCTGCGCTACAATCTTATGCCGAGGACGCTGTTGCTTCGACAATGCGCGACCAGGGCGCGCGCTACAATGCAAGCCAGGCCGCGCTGGTGTCGACAAAGATCGACGGCGGCATCGTTGCGATGGTCGGCGGTGTTGACTACTCGCAGAGCCAGTTCAACCGCGCGACCGACGCGCTCCGCCAGCCTGGCTCGTCGTTCAAAATCTTCGACTATTCGACCGCCTTCGAGATGCTCGATTACAAACCGACGACGATAGTGAGCGATCGGCCGGTTTGCATTGGCGACTGGTGTCCGCAAAACTTCGAGCGCAGTTTCGGCGGCAGCATGTCGCTGCTCAACGCCTTCGCCGAGTCGGTCAATACAGTGGCCGTGAACCTCTCGATCAAGACCGGCCGCCAGCCGATCGCCGATATGGCCCACAAGATGGGCATCACCGCCGATTTCCCGATCACCCGATCGCTGGCGCTCGGTGTCGCACAGGTGGCGCCGATCGACATGGCCTCCGCCTACGCCGTGGCGGCGGACGATGGGCTCAAAACGCCGGCTTACGGTGTCACCCGCATTACGACGTTGCAGGGCGATGTCGTCTATCAGCACGACGATGCCGCGCCGCGCGAAAGGCTGTGGAGCGAACAGACCGTGCTTTACATGCACCAGTTGATGCGCGCCGTCGTCACTAACGGCACTGGCCGGAACGCCAACGTACCGGGCGTGCCGGCGGTCGGCAAAACCGGCACGACGAGCTCGTTCCGCGACGCGTGGTTCTGCGGCTATACCGGCAACTACGTGGCAGTCGTCTGGTACGGCAATGACGACTACGCGCCGACCAACAAAATGCAGGGCGCCATGATGCCGGCCATCACCTGGCAGAAGTTCATGGCCTACGCCCATACCAATATCCAGATTCTGCCGGTCAGCGGCATCGACTTCAAACCGGCCCCGGTCGTTCAGACGGCTCAGGCCGATGGCACCGACGCTGCCACGCAGGCCGCCGCGGCTCGCCCGCCCTCGCTGCAACCGGAGACCGCGCAGAAGCTGCTCGACATCGCCGACGATCTGCAAGCGACGCTGGCCGCAAGCAAGCCGGCGCTGCAGCAGGCCGCACTTGTCGAGTCCAATGGACCCAAGGGCCTCTGATCCTTGCGGTTCCTGTTCAACCTGTTGCTTATGATCGTGGTGGCGCTCGGGGTCGGCTTCGGCCTCAGCTACTACACTCTTGGCGACGGCCGCTTGATCGGGGCGGTAAAGGTCGGCCCGTGGGCAGCCTGGCCGGGGGTTGGGGCCTCCTCGCCCGATCCCTATACGCGGGCCTATCTCGCGCGCACTGGATCGCTCGAACTCGGCCGAAGCGAGGGCGTTGCGTTCACCGCAACAACTGACAGCGATGGGCAACCACTCGATCGGAACTGCCGCTATCGCATCGATGGCACGACACCGGTCGCCGGCTTCTGGACGCTCAGGGCGATCGGCGCCGACGGCGACAATATTGCGCCGGCAGGCGGGCAGCAGGCGCTGCGCAGCCGCAGCGTGGCGCGCGCCAATGACGGATCGCTACTGCTCTATGTCAGCAAGACGCTGGCGCCGGACAACTGGCTCGAAATCACCGGGGCCGGGCCGTTCCAGCTCGTACTGACGCTCTACGATCCGTCGAACCTCTCGGGCGCGGGCGTTGCGGTGCAGACACTGCCGGGGATCCTCAAAGAAGTGTGTCGGACATGAAGACCGTGGTCTGGCTGCTTGGCGGCATTCTCCTCGGCGTCATCATCCATATCGGGGTGATCCTTGGCCTGCCGGCAGTCGCGACAAACACGGTATGGTCGCGCGTTGCCGCCCTCGGCGCCGACGACAAAGCCATCGTATTGCCGGTGCCCGCGCCGGGCGCACCCAATCCGCTGCAGCTCGACCCAGAACTCAGCTACGCGGTGTGCAAGGTCAATCTGAGCGCGGGTCCGGGGGCGGTCAGCGCCACCCTCCCCGACGCGTATTGGTCGCTCGCAATCTTCAACAAGGCCGGCACGGTGATCTACTCGACGACCAATCGCGACGGCATCGGGCAAAATCTCAACCTTGGGATTTTTAATCCCGACCAAACGCATTTGCTGGCAGAGCAACGCATCGACATCGCCGATGGTCTGCTGATCGTCGAATCTCCGGATGACGATGTGTTTGTGGTGGTGCGACTGGCGCCGCCGCACGAGATCGAGCGCAAGCGCTACGAAGCCGCGCTCTCCAAGATCGCCTGCGGCAACATCAAGTCGTAGCCGCCGCGTTCGAGCCGCCTAGCTTCCGGCAACGTTGCGGTCGGGATTGCTGTGGGTATAGCGCGAGGGAATGACCGGCTCCGGATGCGGGTTTCCAGCGTGGGGCGTCAGGCCTGCACCGCAGAACTCGCCTCGCTCCGCCGCGAGCACATCGCCTTCGAGCTCTGCAAGATCCGCATCGACACCGCGCGCTTCCGAATGCGGCGTTTCGACAAGCAGATGGTCGAGCGCGTAGTCGTAGGAATCGTAGCGGTAACGCAACGAGCGCACGAACCAATCGATCTGATCTTCGTTTTCGGCGCGGCGCGCGTCAGCGTCGCCGTTCGGGCCCGGCCCAAGCCGCGGCAGATTGGCGGCGGCGACAGCTCGCTCGTGATCGATCTGGAGTACGGCGCAGATCGAATCGAACGTGCCGGGGACGGTCGCGAGATCGGCGTCGACGTCGGAGGAGAGAGTTGCATAGCGCACGGTCGCCGACTGGTAGGACGTGCCATGCAGCCAGTTGTAGTAGCGATCATGGCCCGCAAGAATACCGGTGCCGGCCGTCAGCCGCGTGCGGTGCAGTTCGGCAGCGACGTCGGCGAACCAGTCTTTCGTGTGTCCGGAGGTGACAAACCGCCAGATGCGGTTGGCCATCTCGGTTTCTTCGTCGGTCTTGTTGAACGAGGACACCGGTTCGCCGGCGAGGACCGCCCGAGTGCTCCCCACCGCCGGCATCACATCGTCGTTGATGACGCTGGGCTCCGCACGGCCAAAATCGCCGACGGGACGGGCGCAGCCCCCGAGCAGAAGGACGAGCCCCAGAGCCGTAGCTGCGGAGGCAATAAGGGAGAACCGTTCAGCCACGTTTGCGCTTCGGCCGCGCCGGGGTGTTGCCATCGGAAGGCAAAGGCGCGCCGCCGCGCTCATAGCGTACGCCGGTGAAAATCAGGATCTGGCCGCTTGAGCCATCGGCGTTCTTGGCCCTTGGCGGCCGGCGGCCCTTTTCGAACGGAACTAGTTTACCCAACGTCAGCCCCCTGCCCGGCTTCATCAAAATCCTACCGGACGTATCGACGCTTCCTCCCAGGGCGAAGCAGCCCCGGTTATCTCGATTAAGACTTCGTCAAGGTTAACAGTCCGCTAACGACTCTTCTGAAATAGTCATCCGACTGCTTCGGCGGCGACTTTCAGAAGATTTTGGGTCACAGATGCTCGGCTTTCAGCCCTATGAGACGTTCCAGTTGCTCGTCGAGACGGGCGGCATCGATCGCGCCAACACTCTACTGGTCGCCGCCTCCGATGCGTTCGCGCGGCGCGGCAAGCCGACTAACGCCGAGACCGACCAGTTCGAGGTACTCGCCAAGCGGCTGTTCGCGGCGGCAGCACCGGCTGCACGAACCAAGGCGGCGGCAACACTGGGCCGCTCCGAAAATCTGTCGCCACTCCTCGAACAGCTGGTGATGGATAATATCGGCGACGACCTCGCCGACTATCTCGTCACCGCGCCGCGGCTCTCGGAACAGGGCCTGCTGAGCGCCGTTGCGCGCAATGATGCGGCTATCGCCTCGGCTATTGCGCGACGCGGCGACCTGACGAACATCGTCCTCGCAAAACTCTTCCAGATGAACAGCCGTAAGGTCTACCGGGCGCTGGCGACAAATACGGCAATCGTGCCGCGCGGGCCCTATCTTAGCGCTCTGGCGCGGTCTGCACAGATGGACCATCAGGTGGCGTGGTCGCTGGCGGCACGCGACGATTTCGACTGCGCACTGCTCGCGCCGGCCTTCTTCGATCTCAACGAGAGCGATCGCATCAAGGTCATTCGTGCCTTCGCGATGCGGAAGACTCCCGACGCGCCGATCAAGCGCACGCTTGAGCAATTGTCGGTGGCGACGGATGAACTCACCCGGGCGCTGATGAAGCTGTTCTCAGAGAATCGGCGGCCGGAAATCACGACGCTGTTCCACCAGATCACCGGGCTCGACGAAGTCCGCTGCGGGCAGATCGCGCACGACGTAAGCGGCGCGGCGCTGTTCGTCGTGCTCCGAGCCTTCGGCTGCACGTCCTACGACGGACTCAAGGTGCTGATCCATGCGACCTCGCACGATGCGGACAGATCGCAGGAACTGTCGCAGTTCGCCAAGCTGTTCGAGAGCATCCCGACCGATGCGATGGCTTACCTGATGAGTTCGTGGCGCGGCGACGTTAATTTGCTCGACCTCAACAAGCCCGACTATCGGCCCGCTCCCGCCGAAAGCCGCCGCGCACCGGCAGTCCGCCCGACTGCCAATCCGGTCATCGATCAGGCTATCGAGGCGCTTGCACGCATCGGCGCGCGCAAGGCCGGGTAGCGCTCTCCCCTAGATCATCGTGGCTGCGACGGCTTCGACATGAGCCGACGCGGCGAATGAGCCAATCGGCGATACAGACTAGCGCCGGCATCGCCGTGTTTCGCTCATAACGCTTGCCTAGGAAGTCGATCCGGTCGATATCGGCCTTCACACCCGTCCTAGATCAGGCCTCCGACCGTGCCGCTCCCCAAGCTACCGTTTCGCCTTCCGATCGATGCCTACACGCTGGCGCTGCTAGGCACCGTCATCGTCGCGGCAGTCATCCCGGCGCGAGGCATCGGCGCCGATGCCATGAACTATGTCACTTATCTTGCCGTCGCCCTGCTGTTTTTCCTCTACGGCGCGCGCCTCTCGCCGCAGGCGATTCTCGCCGGCATCATGCACTGGCGGCTGCAGGGGCTGGTGTTCCTCTCGACGTTCGTGCTGTTCCCCATTTTGGGGCTGATCATCACGCTGCCGTTTCGGGGGTGGCTCGGTGCCGATCTGACGGCCGGTCTGATGTTTCTCGCCGTGCTGCCGTCCACCGTTCAGTCCTCGATCGCCTTCACCTCGATGGCGCGCGGAAATGTACCGGCAGCGCTCTGCAGCGCCTCGATTTCCAACCTCGCTGGAATTGTAATCACGCCGCTGCTGGTGGCGCTGCTGCTGACGTCGCACAGCGGTGGCTTTTCGCTGTCTGCCCTCAAGGATATTTCGCTGCAGTTGCTGCTACCGTTTGCCCTTGGACAGTTGGCTCGGCCGCTCATCGGCAAATGGCTGCTCTCCCACAAGCTCATCACCTCGATCGTAGACCGCGGCTCGATCCTGCTGATCGTCTATGGCGCGTTCAGCGAGGGCATGGTCGCTGGCGTCTGGTCGCAGCTCAGCCTGCCCAGCTTGGCCCTGGTCATCGTCCTCGACATCGTGATGCTGGCCCTGGCGCTGATCATCACGACGGTCGTCAGCCGCCGGCTCGGCTTTTCCAAGGAAGACGAGATCGCCATCGTGTTCTGCGGCTCGAAGAAAAGCATGGCCTCGGGCATTCCCATGGCCAACATCCTTTTCGCCGGACAGGCTGTAAGTCTCATCGTGCTGCCGCTGATGCTCTTCCACCAGATTCAGTTGATGACCTGCGCGGCGCTGGCGCGGCGTTATGCGCAGCGGGCAGAGCCTCCGGCCGGTGAAGCAGCAAAGGCCGCCGGGGCAAGCGCCTAGACCAAGGCAATACCGAGGTCGCTGCTGCGCGTTTCGACCTCAACGACCCACAGGTCGGGGTCGAACTCGGCTTCGCGATCGATACGCTCGCGCGCCTTCTGCTGCTCCACATGATCGAAGCGAAGCTCAAAGACCCGATCGGCGTCGTCGTCGCTACGTTTCGCGGCTGGCGCCGGGGTGAATAGCGATACGGTGCCGTTGAGATGATCGAGGAGCAGGAAAATCTGCCCCGCGACCGGATCGCCGCGGCGCTCGACGACGCAGAAATTGCCGAGGCCGTTGTGGCGCCGAACGAACGCGGCAACCCAGATATCAGTGCGGAAGGGCGACATGCCCGCTAGATAGCCGGACGAGCCAGCAACGGCAAACGATCAGATTTGCGCGCCGTGCTGAACCAGAAGATTGACGAGCTGCGGCGTCGCGAGACCCGTGACCTTGTAGTCGTAGAACACCTCGAAATTGCGGATCGCCTTTGCTGTCCCCTCACCCGGTACACCATCGATCTTTTGGGCGAGGAAGCCGAGGCTCGCGAGGCCACGCTGGATCTTGGTGATCAGCGCCGGATCGGTCGAACCCGCGTCATCGCCGGGATCGCTCGAGGCATTCGCCACGACGGTAGTCGGGGCCGTGCCAGCGGGTGTCGCGCCGGGCGGCAGTGTGCCCATCTGGGCGGCAAGCTTTTGCGCAGGCGTCAGCGCTACGGTGTTGTCCGGCGCGGCGGCGGAGGCGGCCGTCGGGGATGGGGTGGCACTGTCCTGCAGCGCGCTCGCGGGCGAGGCCTGCAAACTCGCGACCTGCTGTGTCGCAGCGGGTGTGGCAGCCTGGGCCGCAGATGCGACGGCTGGGGCAGCTTCAGCAGCAGGCAGCGTGGCTTTGTCCGGCGGCAGATTGTTCATCGCGACGACGCTGCTGTCGTCGGCCGAGTCATTCGCGGCCGGCTCGGTGGCCGACGGCGTCGGCGATGCGGACGCCAGCGGCTGAGGTGCAGGCACGGACGGCTCGGGCGCGGCCACGGCGGGCGCCGGTGCAGATGCCGTATCGTCAGCCGGCAGAGAGTTTGCGGAGAACGTGTCGGCGGGTGCCGCCGGAGCCGTATTGGCAACGCGGATGACCGAGACGGTCCGAGGAAGCGGGGCGAGCGGCACCGGAGCGCCACCGGCCGTGACCGTCGTCGATACCGGTCGGGCTGCGGGCTTTGCGGCGGCGACAGGCGCAATGTCGGCGACGGTTGTGCCGGCCGGTTGCGACGCAAGGGTGGCGGGCACCGGAGCGGCCAACACACTGGCCAGCAGTTCCTGGGTGAACTTGCCGCGTGGCTTCATACCGGCTTTGATTTCGAAGGTCTTGATGGCGGTCGCTGTGCGACGGCCGAAGATGCCGTCGGCTGTGCCGTCAAACAACTTGAGCGCCGCAAGCTTGCGCTGCAGGGACATCACATCGGCATTGTTGATCGTCTCGTTGGCCGAAGATGGGCCAACGCTGCCCGTGGTTTCTTCGTCGATGGCGGCCTGCGGGTGGCGGGTCGCGGGAATGACTGGCTTAGCCGCCGGCGCCGGCGTGACGTGCCGAACGGGAGCAAAGAACAACGGTGCCGGATGGCGGCTGGCTTGGAAGTAAAGCGCATTGCCACCGGCGAGCAACGAAAAGCCCACAATAGCGGCGACCGTGCTGATGGCGACCGGCGCACGCATGAACTGACCGACGGCAAAATAACCGAAATCGATCAGCCGATTCAGCACCCAGTACACCCCGCGGGCCAGCGAGGCCGCGGCGGCACCACCTGCCGAGATTGGCAGGCGCGACAGCGTTGCTGCAGTCATTTTGCGCTTCTTTTTTGCTCGGGCCATTGGGCTTCAGGTTGCGGCGTCGCTTCGCGCCGAAGCGGCGTCACCGAGCTAGTTTCCGATATTTTGGTTTCCGGACCGTTTATTGGCAGCAGAACCGTCATGGTCGTGCCGCTGCCTGCTTCCGAGACAATCCGCAGCGAACCCTGATGCAGATCGACCAATCCCTTGACGATCGAGAGGCCGAGGCCAGTGCCCTCGTAGCGCCTTGCGAGCCCATCCTGCGCCTGGAAGAACGGCTCGCCGATGCGTGCCAATGCCTCGGGGCTCATGCCGATGCCGCTGTCGGCGACGGAGAGGTTCACGAACATCCCCTGCCGCTTCATAGTCACGGTAACGGTGCCATGGTCATGGCTGAATTTGACGGCGTTGGAGAGCAGGTTGATGAGGATCTGCCGGCACGCCCGTTCGTCCGCAACGATCGGCGGCAGCGATGGTGTCACCCTCGAAACGAAATTTATGTGTTTTTCCCGCGCCAGCGGCTCGACCATATGCAGGCACGGTTCCAGCAAAGTCACCGGCGAGAAGGTGTCGGTGCTGAGCTCGAACTTGCCCGCCTCGATCCGCGACATATCGAGCAGCATGCCGACGACTTCGATCAGATGGCTGCCGCTCTTATGAATGAGCTCGGCATATTCCCGATGCGTTGGGGAGAGCTTGCCACCGATATCGTCGGTCATCATCTCGGAGAAGCCGACGATAGCATTGAGCGGGGTCCTGAGTTCGTGGCCGATGGTCGCCAGGAAACGCGACTTGGCTTCGGACGCGGCCTCGGCGGCCGTGCGCGCAGCACGCATTTCGTTTTCCTGGTCGCGGCGGCCGGTAACGTCGCGGAGCAGCGCCACAACTTCATGACGGGCGCCTTCGCCCTTGCCCTCAAGCACGGGCGAGAACGCCATCTCGATCCAGATGAATTGCGGCGCGCGATCCCCTGCGTCGACACCGTCGCGGCGCATGCGAATTTCGACGCTGCGGGCGATGGCACGATGATTGGCATCGGCCAATGCGGTCAGGAATGCCGGACGATCGAGAACGTGGATACGCTCGACCAGGCCGCTGCCCACCAGCTCATAGCGCCGGCAGCCCAGCAGCTTCTCCGACGTCTGCGAGGCAAACAGCAATTCGCCATCGGCGGAAAAGCGCATTACCGCGTCCTGCACGTGTTCCAGCAAATGGCGATAAGCATTGATCTGCGCCCGCTCATAGACTTCGAAGACGGTGTCGAGGCGGTTCGCCGTATGAGCGACGATGAGAGCGGTCACCATGAAAGCGAGCCCGCCAACGAGCGTAAAGGTGGCGGACTGGTAGGGCTCGGGCCAGAGCGGCAGTCCCACTGCACCGGCGAGCGAGACGGCAATGACGAGGGCAGCCAGCAGCCACGCCCGGCGCTTCAGGCGTCCATCGCCGAGCAGACCAGCCTGAATCGGTCCCATCAGCGCGATGGCCATGCCGAAATCCGCAACGTTGGGATTGGACATGGTCAGGACGGCGCCGACGGCGAAAATCGCATAAATCTGCGCGGCATCGGCAGCGTCGTAGCGGCCACGGTGCTGCAGCATGGTGGTGGCGAAGCCGGCCACCAAAGCGATGCCGGCAACGGCGATAGGCAGAATAAGACCGTGAATCGAATGGTAGAGCGCGAACGGCATCAGCACGATGGCCGCGATGATGACAATGCGCGAATTGGCGGTCATCGTCGTCAGCCGCAGCGCATCGGAGCGGCCGGCAGCTGCGCTTTCCGGCATCCCTCGACTTCTGCCCAATGGGAAGAGGCTGCGCATTACTGAACTCACACCGGACGCCTTGTTCTTATTGTGCGTTTGACCCTGCGGCCGAAGACCTAAGACACCCTTAAGTGGCGAGGACGTCAGGGCCCGCCAAGCTCATCGGGACACGAATCGAAGCCGGGTTTCTCGGTTTAGCGTAAACGAGAACTTGCATTCGCGCGGTGGCGGACAACGCGGCAATTTGCTTCAAATTTTATCGAGTTGGGGCATCGGCGTTTAAAATCCGCTCGATAGCCTTCACGTCGAAATGTGAGGAAATGACCTCACAGGGATCGACGCCAAATGTTTCTCGTCCGCTCCGCCTTCTGGCTCACCGCTGCCTTCATCGCTTTGCACCCGCCCGGGGTTGATCTCGGCGCGACGGCAACGGCGATTTCAGGCAAGGCGGTCGCCGCCGGTCAGCAGATGGTGATGGAGCAGATCCTCAACAACGATTGCTCACTGTTGCATTGCGCACCCGTTGCCTCCCATTCGGCGGCACCGGTCGAAACCGCATCGGCAGCGAGCCCACGTATTCCATCCGTCGACCTTACCGTTGAGGTTTCGCCGACGAACAGAGCGGCCCCGGTCCCCCGACCGCGGCCGGCCTGGATGGGTTAAGCCAGGGGTCGCGTCACTTCCCCCGACGCTACTCCAACTAGCTAGCGGCCTCTGGCTGAGCCGCAGGTGCGCTGCCCCGCGCCTGCGGCTCCTTTTTATTCCCATAGCATCCTGCTTGGCCTGGGGCGCGACGCGCACTAGATAAGCGCATGGCTGACCCTCAGGCGTTCCGCGAAATCGAAGAGAACCTGTCCTTCCTTGACGACTGGGAGGACCGCTACCGCTACATCATCGAGCTCGGCCAGGCGCTGCCGCCGCTGGAGCCGGAGGAGCGCAATCCGGCCAATAAGGTGAATGGCTGCGTGTCGCAGGTGTGGCTGGTCTCGGCCAAGCAACAGACCGGGGACGAAACCGTCCTCACCTATCGCGGCGAATCGGACGCGATGATCGTGCGCGGTCTTGCCGCGATCCTGATCGCGCTCTACTCCGGCCGGCCGGCTGAGGAGATCGCTACGACCGACGCGATTGCCATTTTCGATCGGCTCGGCCTTCGCGAGCATCTCTCGACGCAACGGTCTAATGGGCTCGTGGCGATGGTTGGCCGCATCCGGGCCGAAGCTCAAGCGTTGGTCTCGGCCTAATCGGGGAACATCGCCGGTCGCGTTCCGGCTTCCATCCAGGCCCGACTCCTTGCGTCCCGGCCGATTGCCGTCGGTTCGAGCCCGAAATGACGCGCGAGCTGATCGAGGCCAATGCGCAGTACGAGCTTGGCGCTGCGCCGCGGCCATTTTCGTTCGGTTTCGATAGCCTGCAGGCCCTTTTCGAAACCACACACATCGAACACCACGTCGAGGCAGTCCCGCGGCAAGGCGCGCCCTATCGCTGTCAGACCACGTCGTGCGTCGGCGGCCAGGTCGCCGATTTCGGGGGCCGACGATCCGCTACCGCGGCGGGCCGTTGGGGTACCGTCATACGACATCGTCACCCGCTGCCTGAGCTGGGCGCGCTCGATCAGTCGCCGCAGGCGCTCACCCGCTTCCACCTGATGAGGCGCGAGGAAGGCTTCGCTCTCCCCGGCCGCGGGGATCGCCAGGCGGGCAAGCGGACTTTCGGCCAGGTTGATGAGCCGGCCATCCTGCCCACGCACTTCCTGACGATGCTGCACGGCGTAGGGATCAGCCTCGGCGAGCTGCCGGCGCAGCCATGTCGCGGCTTCGGGTGCGGCGCGGCAGAGCTCGCCGGTTCCGTTCAGGGCGCCGGCGCTGATGAGGGCCGCCACGTCCCTTTGCTCCAATGTCGCCACGCGGTCGCCGCCGACTATCCTGAACAGGCCATCATCGTCCCTCTTCGCCTGCCCTCCAGCGAGCAGCAGATGCACGAATCGAATCATGCGCTTGCTAGCGGCACGCATGCCTGACCTCCGTCGAACGGGTTGCAAGTTCGCCGGCAGCCCGCTCGAGTCGCGCAAGCTCCGCATCGAAAGCCGTGTCGCCTTCGTCGCGCCGGTCTTCGACAATTCGGCAGGCGTAGGCGACCGTCGTCCGGTCACGGCCGAAGAAGGCCCCGACCTTGGCCATGTTTCCACCGAGCGTCGTGTAGACCAGATACATCGCGAGTTGCCGCGCCGCGGCGACGTGCGCCAGTCGACTGCGGTTGAGCAATTGATCGGGCGTCACCCCACGCTCGAAAGCCACCAACTGCAGCAATTCGACGGCCCGTGAGTCTGCACCGCGTGACCGACGGATCGCGCCGCCGCGCCCGGCAGCGCGATACGCCGCAAAATCACTGACATTTCCTTTTCGTTCATCCAGGCCCGCCATCGCCTCGCTCCACCGATATAGGATATAATTCCTATAACGGAGCGCAAAGCAACCGGGGATAAGTCGGGCAAAAACGCCGGCGGGATGGGACGGCATCGAGGGCTCAGAAGGCCGAGCACTCGGCAGATTTGAGCAGACGCTACGTGGCCGACCGAATCAAAATCGCAGGGCGCGAGCTCCATGCGATCGCGGCATTTCTCGCGGGGAGCAGGTTCTTCCAACGCGCGCCGCAAAAATACAAACGGCCACCGAAGTGGCCGCTGTCAGCGCGAAATCGCATTGCTATTTCATAGGAACATAAACGGCTATTTGCCGGCTTTGCGGCCGAGACCGTTGTCCTTGGCAAGGCGCGAGCGAGTCGCGGAATAGTTGGGCGCAACCATCGGGTAGTCGGCAGGCAGGCCCCACTTCTCGCGGTATTCCTCTGGCGACATGTTGTAGTGGGTACGCAGGTGCCGTTTCAGCGATTTGAATTTTTTCCCGTCCTCGAGGCAGATGATGTAATCGGGCGCGACGGACTTGCGCACCGGCACCGCCGGCTTCAGTTCCTCAACCGGCTCGGGCACTTCGAATGAGTGCAAGCCATTAAGTGCAGTGTGCACTTCGGCAATCAGCTTAGGCAAATCGGTAGGGCTGAGGGCATTGTGGGAAACATAGGCGCAGACGATCTCTGCGCTGAGCTCGATAAGATCGTTGTCGGCCCCAGTGGCAACACCAGAGAGATCGTTCATATTCTTACCTTTCGTGATGATTATTCGGCTGCACAGGGAGGGCTGTCAGCGCCGTCGTCGTGTCTTAGGACCAATTGCTGATGATTGCAACGGTACAGTCACAATAATGCACGAGACGAAATCACTGGCCGGTATACTAGCCTTCAGCCCTGCTTTTCATTTTCCAGTTCATTAACAACCGTAATGTTCGATGGACGCTCGCCGGAAAGATAAGCGGCCCGCGCCAGCAGGTGCGCAGCTATCGGCGAAGTGAGAATAATGAAGGCGACGCCGCCCAGGGCGCGCAGCGAAACCGACAGATCGAACGAGGCAAAGGCAATCGCCAGCAGCACAAAGCCGGCGCCGACCGTGCCCGCCTTTGTCGCCGCATGAAGGCGCGTGTAGAGGTCGGGGAAGCGTAGAAGCCCCAGGGCGGCAAGCAGGCTGAAGCAGGTGCCGAGGATCAGAAGACTACCCGCAACATACTGAAAAACACTGCTTATCATCCGTTCCCCCCAGATTCGGCCGCCACCGCCTGACCGGCCTTCCGGAGCAGAGCGTACCGGGCGAGGGCAACGGTCGCGACGAATCCGACAAGGCAAAGCGCCAGTGCAATATCGAGCAGCAGATCGACACCGAGGCGCAGCGTCAGGACGCCGATGAGGCTGATCGCGAGCGTGGTGAGCATGTCGAGAGAAAGGATCCGGTCGGGCAGAGTCGGGCCGCGAAACAGCCGCACGAGAACGATCAGCACAGCGACCGCCAAAAGGCTAAGTGCAACGTTTTCAGAAACAAACAGAAATAAATCGGCGGTCATCGAAAGACCTCGATCACGTTTTTCTCGAAGCCGGCAGCCAGATCGCGGACAAGCTTTTCTTTGGATGTAAGCGATAATACATGCACAAAAAGCCGCTTTCTGTCCGCCGATACATCAATGCTGAGCGTTCCGGGCGTCAGCGTAACGAGGTTGGCGAGCAAAGTAATCTCGGCATCGGTCGTTGCCGTCAGCGGAAAAGCGACAATCGCCGGCTTCAGGTGCTTCGCCAGATTGGGGGCGAGAACGAGCTTCGCGACACCAATCGCGCTAAGCAACAGCTCTGCGACAAATAGTAGCACCAGCCGCAGCATTCGCCACACTCGGCCAATACCGGGCGGGTGCTTGAGGTGATGCCGCATCAGATAGACGACGAGGGCAGCAACGGCCGCGCCGACCACCAGATTGGCGATGGTGAAACCGCCGGTGAGGGCGATCCAACCGAATGCGAGGACAACGACCAGAGCCACCGAGTTCATCTGCCCCCCGCCAATCCGACCGCCGCAACGTAGCGGCCAGGGTCAAGCAGGCCGGCGCCGGCGGCCCGCGCGAAATCGAGCAGCGGCGCAGGCCAGAGTCCGGCCACCGCGATCACCGCGGCAAGTATGGCCGTGGCGGCAAGGTTAAATGCTGGCCGACCGTTGCGCTCCGGCGGCGACGATGCTGCAGCATCGCCATCTAGAGCTTCTCGCCAGAAAATCTGGGCCCACAATCGAGCGCCAGCAATAAGCGTCAGGAGCGCGTTGATCAGAAGGCAGGCGGCGAGTGCTATCGCCCATCCGTCCGATGGTCCGCCGGTGGCGAAGCGTTCGACGGCGGCCTGCACCAGCAGCAGCTTCGGCCAGAACCCGAGGAAAGGCGGCACGCCGGCGACGGTCACCACAAGCAGCAGGAAGAGAACGGCGAGCGGCGTATTGCGCACGTAGAGGCCGCCCATCCGTCGGATGTCCACCTGCCCTGTCGCCCGCTCGATCAACCCCGCGGTGAGATAAAGCGCGCTGATCGTCAGCATCGAGTTGACGACATAGGCCGCCGCACCGCTGGCACCGGAGAGGTTCGGCAAAGCCACCCCGGCGATTGCCGCGCCGATGCCGCCGATCAGCAGGTAGCCGATAGCGCGGCGGAGATTGGTCTCGGCCAACGCACCGACCGGCGCGAGTATCAGAGTTGCGCAAGAGACGAGAGCAATCGCAGGATGCAGCCAGTCACGGCTGGCTGGCAGCAGCATCAGCAGCGCCCGCAGCAGCGCATAGACGCCGACCTTGGTCAGCAGGCCGCCGAACAGTGCGGAAATCGCGGCGGGCGGCGTGTGATAAGAAGCAGGCAGCCATGCGTTGACGGGGAAAGCCGCGGCCTTGACCCCGAAGGCCAGCAGCAGCAAGGCGGCAATCGATGCCATCACTGCCGGCGATGCCTTCGCTGCAGCGCCGACGATGTCGGCCATGTTGAGGGTGCCGAGAGCGCCATAGACAAGGCCCAGAGCGAGCAGGAACAACGAGGTGCCAACGAAATTGATGAGACCGTATTTGACCGCCCCATCGAGCGCGGGCGTGGCTCCTGAGACGACAAGCAGGCCGAACGAGGAAATCAGCATCACCTCGAACCAGACATAGAGATTGAACAGATCGCCGGTGAGAAAGGCGCCGTTCACCCCGGCAAGCAGCAGCAGGACCAGCGCGTAAAACGCCGGCCGGATCGGCGTCTCCGGCGGGTCCGATTGCACATAGGCGAGCACGACAAGAGTGACGAACGCTGCCACCAGCGCGAAGCCGGCACCGAGCGTGTCGGCGGTGAAGCTGATGCCGAAAGGCGGTAGCCATCGCCCCATGGTCATCGACAATGGCCCGTCCGCCATGACGTCCAACAGGAGCGTCAGTTCCGCCACGCCAACGACGAAGGCGGTCGCCATCGACAAGAAGGCTGCAAAAGATGTCCGCCGGCCCGCGATCAACAGCAGTGCGGCGGCGACGAGCGGCAGGATCACCGGAAGGACGATCACCCAGGCGGAAAGCGAGGTCGGCAGACTCTGCATGGCCAAGCTCAATAGCCTAGCGGTGGGTTCGGCGACGGCGTTGGCTCGGCCTGCCGCATTGCATCGGCATCGCCTGTGCCAAGGGCCTGGTAGCTCCGGTAGGTCAGGGTCAGCAGAAAGGTGAACAGGGCGAAGCCGATGACGATCGCCGTCAGAATCAATGCTTGCGGCAGCGGATTGGCGATCGGCCCATCAGGGGCCGCCACCCCTGCGCGCAAGATGGGCGGCGCCGCACGAGTCAGCCGCCCTGCGACGAGGATGAGAAGGTTGATGCCGTTACCCAGGATCGCGAGCCCAAGCAGCACGCGGAGCAGCGAACGCGCCAGCAGCAGGTAAATCGCCACCGCGATGAACACACCGGCGAGGATGGCGAACATGGCATCCATCAGCCGGTTTCTCCATCGGTCTCAAGCGCGAGGAAAATGGCGGACACCGTGCCAAAGACGACTAGGAAGACACCGAAGTCGAAGAGCATCGGCGTCGACAGGCCGACCTCGGTTTCGCCCAGATGGATGAAGGTCCAAAGGCCCGTCAGGAAGGGCGCGCCTACGAAGGCCGAGAGCAGGCCTGCTGCGGCGGCAAGCAGGATGCCGATTGCGGCAATAGACAGCGGAGGCAACCGCAGCGCGCGCTCGACCGCGGGGACGCCGGCGGCCATGCCGTAGATCGCCACCGCGGCGGCGGCGATCAGGCCAGCAATGAATCCACCGCCTGGCTCGTTATGGCCGCGCAGCAGGACGAATACGGCGAAGACCAGCATCACGATGACAATAAGCGGCGCCGCAGTGCGAAAGATCAGGGTGTTCACGGCGCTGCCTCGGGCGTCGGTTTGGCGGCGCGCGGACGCCGGGGGCGGCGGGGTTTTGCAGACGCCGCAGCTGCCGCGGGAAGCGCCCGCTTTGCCGCGGCGAGCAGCACGAACACGGCGATGCCCGCCGTCAGGACGACAGAGATTTCCCCCAGCGTATCGAGGCCGCGGAAGTCGACGAGGATGACGTTGACGATGTTGCGACCGTGGGCAAGCGGCACGGCATTGGCAGCGAAGAATGCGCCCAGCCGATTGTCGAACGGGCCTGCCAATATCGCCAGCAATACCGCCGTGACGGCCCCGCCGCAGAGGGTCGCCAGCGCCCCGTCGCGGAGTGCCACAGGCATCGCACGACGTTCGTGCGTGTCTAGGCGGAGGCGGATCATGACCAGCGCAAACATTACGACCGATAGGGTCTCGACCATGAACTGTGTGAAGCTCAGATCGGGAGCGCCGAACAGCAGGTAGAGCAAGGCAATCGCCAGGCCCTGAACGCCAAGCGCGAGGATGCCGATGAGCAGGTTTGGCGCGAGTACTACGCCGGCGAGGCCAACGATGGCGAGGGTGAAAACGCCCCACTCCGGCGGTTGCAGGTTAGGTGAAATTAATGGCCAGGAAGTGCCATTCAGGATCACAAGCGGCAGAATAAGAGCTGCGGCGAGGCAGAGAAATATGACGAAGAGATAGAAGCGCAGCCGGCCGTTCTGCCAGGTCGACGTGAAGCTGTGAGCCAGTCGGAGCAAGCCGGCCGTGGCGAAGTCGAAAACCGTATCGGCGGTCCAGCCGACCGCGCTATCGAGCCTGCGGAGCGTCGTGCGGACCGTATCGAGACGCCAGTAGATCAGGGCGCTCAACGCCCAGGTAGCCAGCGACAGCCAGATCGCCGGATCGGCTAGGTCCAGCCGGAAGCCGAGGTGGTTGTCGACCGGATGTCCGGCCAGCGCCGTCGCCGCAGGCGCGATGATTTGCGTTGCCGTCCAGCCAACGAGCACCGCGGCGGCGATGCCCAAAATGCCGAGGATCAGAGGGCCGGCGAGCATGGCAACCGGCCCTTCGTGCGGCGGCTTTGGGGTCGGGATCAACGCACCCATAAACGGCCTTGCGACGAGTGCGATGGCGATCGCGCCAAGGGCGCCATTGCCGGCCAGAAGGACCGCGATTTCGAGCCATTGCAGCGGTCCCGGAGCGGCGTACATCTCCTCCTTGGCGAGGTAGCCTAGGGCCGGCGGCAGACCGAGCATCGAAAATCCAGCGAGGATCGCAGCGATAAAACTGGCCGCCATTTTGTCACGAAGGCCACCGAGGGCGGTGATGTCGCGAATGCCGGTTTCGTGGTCGATGAGTCCGGCAATCAGGAAGAAACCGGCCTTGTAGAGCGCGTGTGCGAGGAAGTAGACGATCGCAGCGATCGTCGCCGTCTCGCCGCCGAGGCCGAGCAGCAGGACCAGCACGCCGAGCGAAGCGATGGTCGATTGCGCCAGCATCTGCTTGAGGTCGGTTTGCTTCAGGGCGCCCAGCGATCCCCAGACCATTGTGGCGCCGCCAAAAATCACCAGCGTCGTGGTCCAGACCGGGGTGCCGCCGAGCAGCGGCGACAGGCGGGCGAGGAGGTAAATACCGGCCTGCACCATGGTCGCCGAATGGAGGTAAGCGGAGACCGGCGTCGGCGCTTCCATGGCGTTGGGCAGCCAGAAGTGAAACGGCACCTGAGCCGATTTTGTGAACGCGGCAGCGAAAATTAGGAAGCTGATCGGGAACAAAAGGTAATTGGCGACAATCGTTGGCCCCTGCCCCGCCATGGCGCTTAAATCCCACTGGCCGGTAACCTGCCGCAGGAGCAGTGCGCCGAGCAACAGGCACAGCCCGCCGGCACTCGTAACGACGAGCGCCTGCAGCGCCGCGCGGCGGGCGGTCATGCGCGTGTGGTCGAAGCCGATCAGCAGGAACGAGGCGACGGCGGTGAGTTCCCAGAAGGCGTAAAGCGCGATGAGGCTGTCGGCCAGCACCAACCCCTGCATCGCGCCCATGAAGCCGAGCATGAAACCGAGGAAGCGGCCGAGCTGCGGATGGCCGTCCAGATAGGCGCCGGAATAGAGGACGATCAGCGCGCCGATGCCGCTGATGGTCAGCGCAAAGGCGAGGCTGAGGCCGTCGATGGCAAAACTCAGATTGATGCCGAACGCCGGCGCCCAATCATACTGAGCGCGCACTACCTCCCCGGCGGCAACACTCGGTATCAGTGTGATGAGAAAAGCAAAAATGGCGGCCGGGACCAATGCCAGCAGCCACGCGGCATAGCTGCCCAAGACTCGGCATAGCAAAGGGGCAAGCATTGCCGCGATGAACGGCGCAACCACCAGCACTGCAACGGAAATGTCCGGCGATGCAGCCAATCAGAATCTCGCGTCAGCTTGGTCCCGGGTTCGTCACTTGCCCAACCGACCGGGAGTCGTCTTCGATCAACTTAGCGGTTCGCCCGGATGGGACAAGCCGAAACGGCCCTTTGCCCTCGCTAAAGCGAAGCGGCGGCATTTGCCCTTGCCGGGCGGCCTGCGGAAGGCGTTAAAGGGCGCTCCGTTGTCCGATCCGAAGGTGAATATGCCTACCAATCCGCCTGTGGCGCCCAGAAAACAGCATTCCTCGACCTATCACGGGATCACCCGCGAGGATCCTTATCACTGGTTGAGGGCTGAAAACTGGCAGGACATGTTCGATGCGCCAGAGAAGCTCGACACGGAAATCCGGACCTATCTTGAGGCCGAGAACGCCTATTACGAGGAGAATTTCGGGACGCCGCACGCGGCGCTGAAGGACAAGATCTTCACGGAAATCCGCGGCCGTATCAAAGAGGATGATTCCGGCATCCCGACGCCAGATGGCCTGTTCGCCTACAATTCGCGGATGGAGGAAGGGAAGCAATATCCGGTCATTGTGCGGACGGCGCGTGAGGGCGGTGCCGAGACGATCCTGCTCGACTGCAACACCGAGGCGGGCGATGCCTATTTCGGCTTCGGCGGGGCCGATCACTCGCCCGATCACCGGCTACTGGCGTGGCTCGCCGATCGGCAAGGTTCGGAGTTCTACACGATCCGGGTGCGCGACCTCGAGACCGGCAAGGAAACGGACGACTTGATCGAGGAGATCGCCGAAGGCGTCGTCTGGGCGCCCGACAGCGCGAGCTTCTATTACGTCGAGTATGACGACAGCCACCGGCCATTTCGGGTGCGGCGGCACGTGCTCGGCGCGAAGCAGGTCGACGACAGCATCATCTACGAGGAGGCCGACCCGGGGTTCTTCGTCGGCGTCGAGGAGACAGCCGACCGCCGGCATATCCTGATCGACATTCACGACCATCAGACCACCGAAGTCTGGGTGCTCGACAATGTGCCGGAGGCGACGCTGCGCTGTTTCCGGCCGCGCGAAACCGGCGTCGAGTACAGCATCGAGACCCGCGGCGACGTGGCCTACGTTCTGACGAATATCGCCGGCGCCGAGGATTTTAAGGTCGTCACGACGGCGATCGCCGGCGGGGAATGGCAAGACCTCGTGCCACATCGGCCGGGCGTGCTGATCCTCGATCTGGTCGTGACAGCACGCTTTATGCTGAGACTTGAGCGCGAAAACGGGCTGCCGCGTATCGTCATCCGCGACTTCGCCAAGGGCGAGGGGGAAAAGACCATCCACTTCGATGAAGAGGCGTATTCGCTCGGCATGTCGGTCGGCTACGAGTTCGACACGCCGAGCTTCCGCTTCACCTATTCGTCGCCGACGACGCCGAACCGGACTTTTGACTACGAGGTCGTGACCGATGCACGCACGCTGCTCAAGGAACAGGTCGTGCCATCGGGTCACAACCCTGACGACTACATCACCCGGCGCGTGTTCGCCCCGACGGCAGACGGCGAGCAGGTGCCGGTTACGCTCCTTTACAGGAAATCCACGCGCATTGACGGTACAGCGCCGTGCCTGCTCTACGGCTATGGCGCTTATGGCATGTCGCTGCCAGCGTCGTTTTCGGTGTCCGAGCTATCGCTTGCCGACCGCGGTTTCGTCATGGCCACGGCGCACGTCCGGGGCGGGATGGAGAAGGGTTATCGCTGGTACCGGCTCGGCCGACGCGAAAACAAACCCAACACCTTCAACGACTTCATCGCCGCCGCTGAGATGCTGATTCAGCAAAGGTTCGCGGCCAAGGACAAGATAATCGCTGAAGGCGGGTCGGCGGGCGGCATGTTGATGGGCGCCATCGCCAATATGCGGCCGGACCTCTTCGCCGGCATCATCGCCGAAGTACCGTTCGTCGACGTGCTCAACACGATGCTTGACGACACATTGCCGCTGACCCCGCCCGAATGGCCGGAGTGGGGCAACCCGCTGGCATCGGTCGAGGACTATCAGCGGATCGCTGCATACGCGCCCTACGAAAACGTCGCGCCGCAGGCCTATCCGGCGATTTTCGCGCTGGCTGGCCTGACCGACCCACGCGTCACCTATTGGGAGCCGGCCAAGTGGGTGGCACGCTTACGTGCAACCAAAAGCGACGACCAGCCCTTATTCCTCAAAACGCACATGGACGCAGGCCATGGCGGCGCATCCGGCCGCTTCGACAGGCTTAAGGAAACGGCCGAAAGCTATGTGTTTGCGCTCTACTGCGCCGGATTGGCATAATCCTCTCGCGGGCGCGGTTGTTGCCCCAAGCCAAAGGGCCTATATCGAACACATTTCCGGGTCGCTCTCCCTCGTGCGGGCCGGGCAAGTTGCAAAACTCCAGCGTCCAAGATTCAAGCTTCAAGACTTCCCCAAAGACTCCCAAGGAGGCATCCCACATGGCCACGCAGTTTATCCTTCCCCCCCTGCCCTATGCCTATGACGCGCTCGCGCCCTTCATGTCGAAGGAAACGCTCGAGTTCCACCACGACAAACATCACCAGGCCTATGTGACCAACGGCGAGAAGCTGCTTGAGGGCTCGGGGCTCGAGATTCTGGCACTCGAGGATATCGTCAAGGAAGCCTACGGCAAGAATCCGGGCCTCTTCAACAATGCCGGCCAGCACTACAACCACGTGCATTTCTGGAACTGGATGAAGCCCAATGGCGGCGGCAAGAACCTGCCCGCCTCACTGCAGAAGGCGATCGACTCAGACCTCGGCGGTTTTGATAAATTCCGCGCCGATTTCATCGCGGCCGGCACGACACAGTTCGGTTCGGGCTGGGCATGGCTGAGCCTCAAGAACGGCAAGCTCGAAATCTCCAAAACCCCGAATGGCGAGAGCCCGCTGATCCACGACGGTCACCCGCTACTCGGCGTCGACGTCTGGGAGCACTCCTATTACATCGATTACCGCAACGCGCGGCCGAAGTACCTCGAAGCCTGGTTCGACAATCTCGTGAACTGGGAACACGTCGAAGAACTCTACGAAGAAGCGCGCTAAGCCTTTTATTCGTCGGCAAGTTCAAGGGCTCGGTCAGCAATGACCGGGCCCTTTTCCTATGGAGGGCCGGAAAGTAGTGGGCATTTTGCCGCCTGTTCGCGATCTCGCTTCTCGGCTCACGACTGTCATGTTAATGTTGCGTTAACTATTGGGGTTAGCGTCATGGTTGAGCCGATCAGGGTCGTCGCGGTACTGGCCGCGAATCCGGCATTGTCGTCGATCCTGTCCACAGTTTTGGCTGCGACTCCCACTCTGCGCGTGCGGGTCTTCGAGGCGCAAAGCGCCTTGCAGACCTATATGCGCCTTTCCCCGGTCGACCTCCTTGTCTGCGATTTCGACAATGACGCGGCGCCCGCGGGCGGCCTTGCGCATTCCCTCAGGCTCGATGAGCGCCTGGCACGCCGCGAATTTCAGATCATTGCGCTTGCAAGCACCGTCACGCAAAGCATGAAGCAGGCCTCGATCGCCGGCGGCATCGATGAGGTGATCGTCAAGCCGATGTCGCCGAAATATCTGCTTGAACGCGTGCTGTCGCGGCTGAAGCGGACGGCGCCACAGGTCAGTGCCGGTGGCTATCACGGCCCGGAGCGCCGTGGCCGCCTGCCGATCTCCAGCCCGCCGGTGATGGCGATCCGCTCGGCCGGCGGCGACAACGTCGTGCCGCTGTTCCGGAGCTAGTAACCAGCTTCCAACCGGGTGCCAAAGCTAACGTCCGCGCCGGCCATGCACATCCCTATATTGCCATCAACTTGACGCACGCTGATGTGTGAACTATATTTCACGCATGATTGAGGTCCGGCAGACGCCTCACTTTGCCGAGTGGCTTGCCGGGCTCGACGATCGGGAAGCTGTCCGAAAGATCGCTCAGCGCATCGTTCGAGTTCAGGCTGGCCTTCTTGGCGACGCGAAGTTCTTTGAAGGTATCGGCGAGCTTCGCGTCGATTTTGGGCCCGGTTACCGCGTCTATTTCGTAAAGCGCGGCAACATTTTTGTCCTGCTTCTCTGCGGTGGGGATAAGTCGGCGCAAAAGCGCGACATCAAGAGGGCAGTTGCAATGGCCAAGGAAATCGAATGACCGAAACCCTGCCCTTCGATGCTGCCGAGTATCTCGATACGCCTAAGTCTCAAGCCGAACTTCTGGCCGACGCCTTCGAGACGGGGGACGCCCATTACATCACGGTCGCCCTGGGCGTGGTCGCTCGAGCCCGAGGCATGAGCAGCGTCGCGAACGAGGCTGGCGTCACACGCGAGGCGCTATACAAGGCGCTGAGCGAAACGGGCGACCCCCGGCTTTCGACGTTGCTCGGCGTGATGAAGGCGCTTGGCCTTCGTCTATCCGCGCACGCGTAAGACCAAGCTAGCCGGGCTGCCGCGCCCTGCCCTCGCCCGCCAGCCGGTTGGCGCGGGTCCATAGATCCTCGACCGTATCGGCGAATTGCATCAGCCGTTCGTGGTGAGGAATCGAGTGCGCGAGGATGTCGGCGGAGTAGCCGCGCAGGACCTCAAAGGCCTTGTTGCGGTTGTAGAGCACCACCGGTTTGCCACCGGGGCCGCCGCCGGCCTTGAGCCAGCTCAGATAGAGCGCAGAAATCGAGGCCAGCGAGCCAGGCAGTCCGATGAACGCATCGGCAAGGGCAGCGACGCGCGCATGGCGGGCTTCAGCGTCGGCCATCTGTTCGAGCGGCACGCCGGCGAGAGCACGCGGCAGCGAAAACTGCTCGTCGCTGATGACGATGATTTCGCCGCCGGCGGCACGAGCGCTGGTCACCAATGGAATAGCGATCGACTTCCCTTCGGCGAGGCAGACGATGCGCGCGCCCTTGCGGGCGAAATAGGTGCCGACCTGCGACATGATCGAGGCCCGCTCGGCATCGCCGGGGCCTTTATCAGAGGCGAAGATGGCCAATGTCGGCCGCACGCCTGCCGGCAATTCGATGAGGTTTCTCACCGGCCGCGCGTCAGGCTGCCGAGGACGCCGCGCACCAGCGCGCGACCGATCGAGTTCATCACCTGCCGGCCGGCGGAACTGGCCATGGCGCGTGTGAACGATTTCGTCGCCGCCTCGACCACTCCCTCACGGTTGGAGGGGCGCGGAGCGCCCGGGGCGCTGCGGGAGCTAGGCACCGGCGGCGCTTCCTGCGCCTGCTTACCTTTCAATACCTCGTAGGCGGATTCTCGATCGATGACGGTGTCGTAGAGGCCGCCGACCGGCGAGGCCGCGATGATCGTTTGCCGCTCACCGGGCGAAATCGGCCCAAGCCGCGAGGATGGCGGGCGGATCAGCGTGCGGCCGACCATCGAGGGAATGCCGCCCTCCTCCAGCATCGACACCAGTGCCTCGCCGGTGCCGAGCTGACTGATGACTTCGGCCGTCGAAAATGCGGGGTTGGGCCTAAACGTGTCGGCGGCGACTTTGACGGCTTGCTGCTCGCGCGGCGTGTAAGCGCGCAAAGCGTGTTGTACGCGGTTGCCGAGTTGGGCCAGCACGGCCTCGGGAATATCAACCGGGTTCTGCGTGACGAAATAGATGCCGACGCCCTTCGAGCGGATCAGTTTTACGACCTGCTCGACCTTGTCGACGAGGACTTTCGGCGCGCCGTCGAACAGCAGATGTGCCTCATCGAAGAAGAACACCAGTTTTGGCTTCGCCGGATCGCCGACTTCGGGCAGCACCTCGAACAGTTCGCTCATCAGCCAGAGCAGGAATGTCGCATAGAGCTGCGGCGACTGCATGAGCTGGTCGGCGGCGAGAACTGAGATGTAGCCGCGGCCATCGGGGGCGACGCGCATCAGGTCGTTGATCGACAGCGCCTTTTCGCCGAAGAAATTACTGCCGCCTTGCTGCTCGAGCACGAGCAATGCGCGCTGCACAGCGCCCACCGTGGCGGTTGCCACATTTCCGTAGTTCGAGGAAATCGCCGCCGCATTTTCGCTGACGGCGACCAAAAGCGCTCGCAGGTCCTTGAGGTCGAGCAGCAGCAGGCCGTTGTCGTCGGCGTATTTGAAGGCGACGTTGAGTACGCCCTCCTGCACGTCATTGAGACCGAGGATGCGCGACAGCAGCAGCGGCCCCATCTCGGAAATCGTGGTGCGGACGGGGTGGCCCTTGGCGCCGAAGAGATCCCAGAAAATCACCGGGAACGCCTCGTTCTTGTAGTCGGTGAAGCCGATCTGCTGGGCGCGCTTGGTGAGAAAATCCTGCGGCGTGCCGGCCATGGCGATGCCCGAGAGGTCACCCTTTACGTCGGCGGCGAAGACCGGCACGCCAGCGCGCGAAAAGCCCTCGGCCATGATCTGGAGGCTTACGGTCTTGCCGGTGCCGGTCGCGCCGGTGACGAGGCCGTGCCGATTGCCGTATTTGAGCGTCAGATATTCCGGCTTGGTGCTAGTGCCGAGATAGATCTTGTCGTCGAGGAGCATTGAGCTTCCCTGGCCGTTGACTCGCCCTGAGGCTTATAGCCGGGGCGCAAAGCCTGCGCCAAGCGAAACCGGCCAGAACGACTCATTCGCGAGACTAGCAATTTACCTAATGCCGCAAGCATGCTGGCGTTTTTGGCACCCTGCCCGCATGATCGACGCATGAAAAAGACGCCGTTTATGAGCCGCCGGACTGCACTGGCCGGCCTTGCTGCGGTCGCGGCTGCGGTGCCCGTTGCTGCCTCGGCGAAAGTCATTTCGGCGACTCCGTCTCCGTCGAAGGCGGCAATGGTTTCGGCCGCCGATTTCGGGTTCGTTCCGGGCAGCGAGGCCGACCAGAGCGCCGCCCTGCAGAAGGCGGCCGATGCAGCGGCAGCCCGAGGACTACCGCTGTTCCTGCCCGGCGGCACCTATCGGGCGGGCGATATCAACCTCACGGCGAACGTGACGATTTATGGCGTCGACGGCGCGACAATCATCATCAACTCGGGCGCGGCGCCGATCTTTCATGCCGATGGACAGAGCAATATCACGCTGCGCTCGCTCAGCCTCGACGGCACCGGCGGCGGACCGATGGATAGCCGTTCGGGCCTTATCGCCTTCAACAAATGCGAGCTGCTGCGGCTGGACGCCATCGATCTGCATCAAGGGCCGGGCAACGGGCTTTTCCTTTCCGGCTGTTCCGGCCTTGTCACCGGCAGCCATTTCGGCGGGCACGCGGATGTCGGCATCTTTGCCATCGACAGCCACGAGCTGACGATCAGCCAGAACCAGGTGGTCGATTGTGGAAATGGCGGCATCCTGGTCTGGCAAAGCCAATCCGGCCGCGATGGCACGATCGTTTCGGGCAACCACATCGCGCGCATCGCGGCCAAAGCCGGCGGCAACGGGCAGAACGGCAACGGCATCAACATTTTCCGCGCCGACAACGTCATCGTCGCCGACAATGTCATCGAGAACTGCGATTTTTCGGCGATCCGGGCCAACACGACCCGCAATACCTCGATCCGCGGCAATACCTGCACTAATCTCAGCGAGACCGGGATTTATTCCGAATTCGCGTTTTCCGGCTCGGTGATCGCCAACAACATCGTCGACGGAGCGGCAGCGGGCATTTCGATCACCAATCTCGATCAGGGCGGCCGGCTGGCGGTGTGCAGCGGCAACATTGTCCGCAACATCCTGCCGAAATCACCGACCAATCCCGACTCGGGACCCGTGGGTATCTCCGCCCAGGCCGATACGGCGGTGACAGGCAACACCGTCTCAAATGTACCGGGCGTCGGGATCAATGCAGGCTACGGCCCCTATGTGCGCAACGTGATCATCGCCGACAATGTGATCTCGGAGATCGACACCGCGATCGACGTGAGCGTTGCGCCGGGCGCCGGTCCGGTGAGGATCGCCGGCAACATGATTTCCGGCGCACGGGTGAATGCCATCATCGGCACGGAATGGGAAAAGCTTTCGAGCGCCGATCTCGCGGCCGACGCGGCGCAGTTTCCCAACGTTTCGATCGAAGGAAATATCGTCGGGCCGTAGCCTAGACGACTGCCGCCTTGACCACGTCGCGCCGCGCCGCCAGCGCGCCCACCTCAAGCCCGCGGACATTTTTGGCGGGCTGCGTGGCATAGCGCTCAAGCAGCGCTTTTTGCGTCGCATCCGGATCGGCGATTTCGAGCAGTAGTGCAGCGACAAGGGCACGGGATGCCAGCGCGTGGCCGTCGTCGATCTTGAGGGCAAAGCCGAACCCCTTGTCGCGAACGGCGCCGCAGTAGACGCCTTCTGCGCCACCCTTCAGCATCAGCCGGCCACCGAATGCTTCCATCGCCTCGGTGTCCAGGTGGTGATGGCCGGCGACGAGAAGCGGGTGGCTGGTGGCCGCGTCGAAAATCCGATGCGCGGCTGTCGCGATGTTGGCCGGAAGCCCCGCGCCCGTCGACATGCGGGCAAAACCCCAGGCAAAGGCATCGAGCGGCGCGGCCCAGGTGGGGATCGAGCAGCCATCGGTGCCGCAGCGGTCGACGCTCAGCTTTTCACCGATCACGAGCTCAATCGCCTCGCGCACGGCAACCTGCGTTGGATGCTCGCGGCCGACATAGCCATGCGTGTCGACGCCCAGCGCCAGCGAAGTCGCCAGCATGCCCGAATGCTTACCCGAACAATTGTTGTAGAGCGCTGTCGGCTCTTCATGGCGGGCGCGTAGCGCCCTGCGCGCCTCATCAGAGGTCGGTGCATGCGCACCGCATTCGAGATCGGCGGCGGTCAGGCCCAGATGGTTCAGGAAATGAGTAACGCCCTCGATATGTTCGGGCTCGCCCTGATGCGACGCACAGGCAAGCGCTAGTTCCTCATCCGAAAGGTTGAAACGGTCGATTGCTCCGGAGGTGGCCATGGCCAGCGCCTGCATCGATTTGACCGCCGACCGCGGAAAGATCGGACGGGCCGTATCGCCGGCTTTGGCGACCACCTTCCCCGCGCCGTCGCGGACGACAAAGGCGGCGCGATGGCGATTTTCGACCCAGCCGCCGCGGATCAATTCAACGAGTACGGGATTGGCGTCCATCAAAAAATTCCGGTCCGTGAAGCCTTTGTTGAGGCATCAGCGGACCGGGAAAGTCAACTTCTTTGGAGGAAGCAGGCACGAGCGCCGATGCAGCGGCGCTTAGTCAGGCCAAGACCGGTCAAACGGTCTTGGCAATTCCGATTGAGCTTTGCACCACTACCACGTCGCCGACGATCCGGGTCTGCGGCGTCTTGCCGGCGAAACTGGGCTGCACGACGAACGCGGCGGCGCCGACGACGACCAGTCCGGCAAGGGTGGCGATCAGGAGAGCTTCACGTTCTTTGCGCATTTTTTGTTCCTCGGGAGCGATGAACCGTAGGCGGACAGTGCACTTTGTGGATTGAACGCCCGCTGAGGTGGGCGTTCAGAAATCGTTCATCGGCGTGGCGGGCTGCCACAATGCAGCCCACCCGCGTGTGGATCAGCGGTGACGGCTGACGTAAAGAACGGCGGCGTCCGGCGCGAGGGCGATGCCGATGACATCGTTGGCTTCGTAGCCGTGGTCCTCGAGTTCAGCCATCAGCGTGTCGTTGTCGTTGATGGTCGGGATCAGGCCCTGCACATTGCCGCGGGCCAGGTAGTTCAACTGCTGCTGCGTCAGGCTGCGATTGACGGTGTCGCAGAGCGGCACGAGATGGACCTGGTCGTTCTCGTCGATCCGACGGACCTGGCCGACGGTAACGCGGCGGAGATTGCCGAGCTTATCGCCGCAATCCTGCAGTGCAGCGGTGCCTTTGCCGCAGGTGGTTGACGGCGGCGGGGGATCGGTCGTGATGGTTCCGAGTTCACGGGCCAGTGGATGAAGAGTCCGGACCGGCTTGCCTCCGCAATCCTGCAGCAGCGGCGGGACCTCGATACAGAGTGTGACGCAGAGAGTGGAGACGTTGTCGCCGTTGTTGACGACAAGCGCCGGCTTGGGCGGAATGAAAGCCGCATTGGCCGCGGTGGAGAGAACGCCCAGAGAAAGGGCAGCGAAGAAGGCAAGGCGAGCGAGCTTGTTCATGATGTATCCTTTCATTGACTGGCTAGGGTTGAGCCTCCAATGACCCGCAACTTCTGCCCGCGCCTTTGAACTGACCGTGACCCAACTGTTCAGTTGGCGTTCACCACCAAAACAAGCGGGCGGAGGTCTTTCCCCCGCCCGCTTCAAGCTAGTTATTGCGGCGATCAGATCTTGTGGACGTAGAGCACGGCGGCGTTGGAGCCGAGCAGGATGCCGAGCACATCCCTGGCGTCGTAGCCGCGTTCGGAGAGTTCGCCCATCAGCACCGGATTGCGCTCGATCGAGGTGCGAAGCCCATCCACATTGCCGCGCTGCTGGAGCGGAAGCTGCGCCTGGGTCAGGGAGTGATTGTTGACGGTATCGCAGACCGGCATGATGTGGATCCGCTGCTCGCCGATCGCCAGGATGTCGCGACCGGTGACGTGCTTCAGCTTGGCGAGGTTATCGCCGCAGTCCTTGTTGAGTGCAACATCAGCGGTGCCGCAGAGGACGACGCAGTTCGAACCGCCGCCGGGGCCGCCACCGCCCGGAGGACACGGATGGTCGCTGTTGCAGATGCGGTCCTGCGGAGCAGTGCTCGGGCCGTCGGCGAAGGCGCAGGTCGAGGCAAAGCCAAGGGCGAGAACGGTGACGGCGAGAAGGCTAAAAGTACGCATTTCGATATTCCTTGTTTCGGGTTTGAAAAGTGCCCCCCGACTGCAATGGAGCGGCCGTATGATGGGCGGCCGTTGAACCGACGCTGAGACGCGCGTTCAGTTTCAATTAACGAACGCCGAAGCCGCCCCCGCGGGTTTGCCGCCGCGGATATTGCTTGTTAGGGTGCGGCCGCGCCGGCCCTTCGCCGGTTGCTTTTCAAGACATTACGGAGCGGAACCATGCCCAAAGTCGTCGTCACGGGTGGAAGCGGAAAACTGGGGCGCGCGGTGCTCAAGCACCTGGTCGAGCATGGCTACGACGTGCTGAACCTTGACCAGACGCTGCCGAAGCAAGAAATCTGCAAGACGGTGCGGGTCGATCTTTCGAACTACGGCGAAGTTGCCGAAGCGATCTCCGGTGGCGTCGACGAGCGCGGCGGGCCGTTCGACGCCGTCGTGCATCTCGCCGCCATCCCTGCGCCCGGCCTCTTTCCCAACGCGCGCACGTTCAAAAACAACGTCCCGTCGAGCTACAACGTGTTCCTCGCGGCGCGGGAAGCGGGCATCAAATCGGTGGTTTTCGCCTCGAGCGAGACAGTGCTTGGCCTGCCTTTCGACAATCCGCCCCCCTATGCGCCGGTCGACGAGGAATATTATCCGCGACCAGAAAGCGCCTATTCGCTTGGCAAACTGCTCGACGAGACGATGGCAGCGCAATTCGCGCGTTGGGACCCGGAGCTCAAAATCATCGGGCTGCGGTTCTCCAACGTGATGGACCCCGAGGATTACAAGGCCTTTCCGAGCTTCGACGCCGACCCGAAACTGAGGAAATGGAATCTTTGGGGCTATATCGACGCCCGCGATGGCGCGCAGGCGGTACGGCGGTCGATCGAAGCCGAATTCAAGGGATTTGAGGCCTTCATCATCGCCAACGCCGATACAGTCATGTCACGATCGAACGCATCGCTGCTCGCCGAGGTGTTCCCCGGCGTGCCGGTCAAAGGCCAGATTTCCAACAATGGCACGCTGCTGTCGATCGACAAAGCCAAGCGCCTGCTCGGCTACGTCCCGCAGTTTTCGTGGCGCAATGAGGTGAAGGGCTAGCCCCTATACCCCATACCGCTCGGTCCTGATCAGCGGCGGCGGCAGGCCGGCGTCGATCAGGCCCTGCGCGGCGTTTTCGACGAAACGGTTGGAGCCGCAGATGTAGGCGACGCTGGGGTTGGCGGGCAGCCGCTTCAGCAACTCGGCGATGATGGGCATATCGATCCGCCGCGAAAAATCGACGGGCCGGCGCGCCGGTTCGCGGGTGATCGAGAAGGCGAGTTCAAAGCCCCTGCCCGCTTCGTGCATTTTCAGCAGCTCGTCGCGGAAGATCACCTCGTCCCAGATGCGCGCGGAATAGAACAGCAGCGCCGGCACGTCTGAGTTCTGGGTGGCGCGGTGCCGGAGCATGCTCATCAGGGGCACGACGCCCGAACCGCCGCCGATCAGCAGCAGCGGGCCGCCATCGTTGACCGACCAGACGAAGTGGCCGCCGAGCGGCCCCCTGAGCTCAATCTCGTCGCCGACCTGGGCGACCTCGTGGAAGAACGGCGACACTTCGCCATCGTCCAGCCGCTCGATGGTCAGCTCGATGGCTTCGTTATTTTCGGGCGCAGAGGCAATCGAATAGCTGCGCTGGGCGCGGTAGCCGTCAGGCGCGGTGAGACGGATGTCGGCGTGCTGGCCGGCCTTGAAGGCAAACGGCTCCGCGGGCTTGAACCAGAAGCTCGAGACGCGGGGCGTATTGTGTTCGATGGCGCTGATCGTCGCCTTCTGCCAGCGGATGGCGTTGGCGGCGGGGATGATATTGGGGGTTAGTTCAGTCACCGGTAAAACGCTGCTCTTTCCAGGGATCGCCATAGATATGATAGCCGCGCAGCTCCCAGAAGCCCGCTTCATCGCGCGTGGTGAACTGGATGCCGTTGACCCATTTGGCCGACTTCCAGAAATAAAGGTGCGGCACCAATAATCGCGCCGGGCCGCCGTGCTCGGGGCTGATCGGCTGCCCCTCATAGCGGAGCGCCACCATGGCTTTGCCATTGGTCAGGTCGGCAAACGGAACGTTGGTGGAATAGCCATCGTAAGCATGGGCCAGCGTATACGGCGTCGATGCATCGAGCCCGGCTGCTTCGAGAATATCGTCGACCAGCACGCCTTCCCAGTTGGTGTCGAATTTCGACCAGGTGGTGACGCAATGGATGTCGCGCAGGAATTTCGTCTGCGGCAGTGCGTTGAACTCGTCCCAGCTCCACTTGGCGACGGGCCGCGGACCGTCCTTGACCGTAAACGTCCACGTATCGGTGCGGACGCGCGGCATCGGACCAGCGGACAGCACAGGAAAATCGTCGGTCAGGTGCTGGCCGGGCGGCAGGCGCTCGGCAGCGTCCGGGTCGCGGTGGCGACCGAAAAATCCACGCGTTGCCATTTTTCGTCTCCGATACCGTGCAGCGCCGCAAAACTATCGGGCGCGGCAGCTTTCCACAACCGGCCGTACGGTCAGGCTGCCGTGCGGCCGAGCCGCTACCCTCCACCCCTTGGCAAATCCTGACCGTCCCGCTACAAGCGAAATATTGCAACTCGGATAGGGAGAGCATTGATGATGAATCCGTTCGCTGCCTCCCGTGGCTGCGCCCCGCGACATTAGGTTCGCGCGCCACCTTCGCCCTTTCGGGCAAACTCCGTCACCGCCGCCATTTTTGAGGTTTTAGCCTCTCGTCTTCGCGGCTCTTGCATCTTCTGACTCTGGGACCAGCGCCTCCGTCCGCGCTGCATCGACATCATGACCCGATCGAAACTTAATCCGCGCCGCAACGCCTTCCGAAGCGTGCTCGGCTTTGCTTTCAGACACTGGCAGCATCAGCCCGTTCGTATCGGCATTGTCGCCGGCAGCTTTATGCTCGCAACCATCGCCGACGTCGTGACACCGCTCTATTCGGGCCGGCTGATCGATGCGGTGACGAACGGCGCGGCCGGCGACGGCTCTGCCGTCCACGCGGCGACCGAGGCTTTTGTGATCCTGATGTTGCTCGGCCTCGGCGCGGTCGCAATGCGGCAGGTCGCCTTCAATGCTCTCATCAAGCTGACGCTGCGCATGATGTCGGAAGTTGCGGCGAACGGCTTCCGGCACGTGCAGCGGTTTTCGACCGACTGGCATGCCAACAGCTTTGCCGGCTCGACGGTGCGCAAAATCACCCGCGGCATGTTCGCCTTCGACGTGCTCAACGACACGTTCCTGATCAACCTCCTGCCCTCGGTGATCATGCTGGTCGGGACAACGATTCTGCTCGGCTCGTTCTGGCCGGTGATGGGCCTCGTCACAGCGCTCGGCTCGCTGCTCTATATCGGCGTGACGGTAAGCCTGGCGGTCGGCTGGGTCGCGCCTGCCGCCTCGCTTGCCAATGCCTGGGACACGCGGATGGGCGGCGCGCTGGCGGACGCCATCTCGTGCAACAGCGTGGTCAAGGCGTTCGGCGCCGAGGCCCGCGAAGAGGTGCGTCTCGGCAAGGTCATCGACAAGTGGCGCTCGCGCACGGGCCGCACTTGGCGGCGCGGTACGGCCGCCGGCTCGGTGCAGGGCACCATGCTCGTGCTGCTCCGCGGCGCCATCCTCGGCGTCGGTATCCTGCTCTGGGTCAATGGCGTCGCAAAGGCCGGCGATATCGCCTTTGTGCTGACGTCGTTCTTCGTGCTGCAGGGATATCTGCGGGACGTGAGCGTCTACATCCGCAACCTGCAGCGGTCGGTGAACGATATGGAGGAACTGGTCGAAATCCATCGCGAACCGGAAGGCGTCGCTGACACGGCGATGGCGAAACCCGTCGACATCGAGGAGGGCGGCATTGTCTTCGACCATGTCGATTTCCAATACGGCAAGCACGCGACGGCGCTTTACCAGAACCTCAACGTGACGATCCGGCCGGGCGAGCGCGTTGGGCTCGTTGGCTATTCGGGCTCGGGCAAGTCTACCTTCGTCAAGCTGATCCAGCGGCTCTACGACGTGACGGGCGGCAGGATCACCATCGATGGTACCGACATCCGGGATGTGACGCAGGCCTCGCTCAGGAGCCAGCTCGCGATCGTGCAACAGGAGCCGATCCTGTTTCACCGGTCGCTGGCCGAGAACATCGCCTATGCGCGACCCGGCGCCTCACGCGCCGAGATCGAGCGGGCGGCCGAGCTGGCGAGCGCGCACGATTTCATCAGCGCCCTGCCCAAGGGCTACGAGACGATGGTTGGTGAGCGCGGGGTAAAGCTGTCGGGAGGTGAACGCCAGCGGGTCGCGATTGCACGTGCATTTCTCGCGGAAGCACCGATCCTGATCCTGGACGAGGCGACGTCGAGCCTCGACTCGGAATCGGAGGTGCTGATCCAGCACGCAATGGAACGGCTGATGGCTGGCCGGACGACGCTGGTGATCGCGCACCGGCTCTCGACGGTGAGGGCGCTCGACCGGCTGCTGGTGTTCGACAAAGGCAAAATCGTCGAGGAAGGCGATCATGCCGCGCTGATCCGCAAAGGCGGGATTTACCGTCGGCTTTTCGACCGGCAGACGTTGGAACTAACGAAGGGCTTGGCGGTGGTTTAGGCGCCTTGCGTCTCGCCATTGCCATCATCATCGTTTTCATGGGCGGGACCTGTTGCTAGGTTCCGCCCATGACTATTGACGAGACCTCCCGCAAGCCCCGAATCGCCGTGTTGCTGGGCACTTTCAACGGTGCCCGATTCTTGGACGAGCAACTGCAGTCGCTGGCGGCCCAGGATGTTGCGCACCTCGACATATATGCGAGCGATGATGGGTCAACGGACGACACCCTCGCTATTCTCGGGCGCTGGAAGACTACGTGGCGCAAGGGCGTATTTGAGATTTCCGCAGGCCCTGGAAAGGGTTTTTCAGAGAATTTTCGAACCCTCGTCATGGCCGCCGGTACACGGGACGATGCCGATTTTGTCGCCTGCTGCGACCAGGACGATATCTGGGATGCCGACAAACTTTCGGCTGCCATTGCGGCGCTCTCCGACGCCGGTGACAGACCGGCCGTGTATTTTTCCCGCACGCGGCTGATCGATGCCAATGGCCGGCCGTTTGGCGTTTCGCCGCTGTTCCGGCGGCAGCCCGGTTTCCGAAATGCGGTCGTGCAAAGCATCGGCGGCGGCAACACGATGGTGCTCAATGCTGCCGGCACCGCGCTGTTTGCCGAGAGCGCTCGCCGGACCTCGTTTGTGGCGCATGACTGGTGGGGCTACATCATCGTTTCGGGCGCCGGGGGCTATGTCCGCTACGATCCCGAGCCGCATATCAGTTATCGCCAGCACGAGGCCAACAGCGTCGGCAGCAATGTGGGAATGCGGGCCCGGCTGAAGCGCCTGGGACGGCAGTTCGACGGCGCTTTCGCCGGCTGGAACACGACCAATACGGCAGCTCTTGGCCGATGCCTCGATCTCCTGTCGCCGGAGGCGCGAGCAACGCTCATCGAGTTCACCGAAATGCGGCAAGCGCGGTCGCTGGCCGGCGTGCGGCAATTGCTGCGTTCGGGTATCCGGCGGCAGACGGTACAGGGCAATATCGCGCTCGCCATCGCGGTGGCGCTCGGCATGACCTAGCCCTGCCCAACAAAAAAGGCCGGAGCAATGGCTCCGGCCTTCCTCACAAATCGATGGCTGTAGGTTAGTTCAGGCGGGTGCCGTTGGCGTCGAACAGATGGACGCTGCCGACATCGGGCGTGACCTTGATGGTGGCGCCCGGCTTGGCGTCGACGCGCTCACGGAAAACGCCGACGACCTGCTGCTTGCCGAGGCGGCCAAGAACCTGGGTTTCCGAACCAGTCGGCTCGACCACGACGACCTCAACCGGCACGCCGTTGTCATCGAGCTTGAAGTGCTCAGGACGGATCCCGTAGGTGGCCGAAGCGCCACTGGCGCGCTGCTCGCCGGACCTAACCGGCAGAACGATGCCGTCATCGGTACGGAAGCCGTCGGCGCCAAGCGTACCGTTGATGAAGTTCATCGACGGCGAGCCGATGAAGCCGGCGACGAAGAGGTTCTTCGGGCGGTCGTAGAGCTCGAGCGGCGAGCCGATCTGCTCGATGATGCCGTCGTGCATAACCACGATCTTGTCGGCCATGGTCATGGCTTCGATCTGGTCGTGCGTCACGTAGATGGTGGTGGTCTTCAGGCGCTGATGCAGTTCCTTGATTTCCGAACGCATCTGCACGCGCAGCTTGGCGTCGAGGTTCGACAGCGGTTCGTCGAACAGGAACACCTGCGGATCGCGCACGATGGCGCGGCCCATGGCAACGCGCTGGCGCTGACCGCCCGACAACTGGCGCGGGTGACGTTCGAGCAGCGGCTGCAAACCCAAGATCTCCGCAGCGCGGTTGACCTTGGTCTGGATTTCGGCCTTTGGCACATGCGCCAGCTTGAGCGAGAACGCCATGTTCTGCGCGACGGTCATGTGCGGATAGAGCGCGTAGTTCTGGAACACCATGGCGATATCGCGCGCCTTGGGCGGCAGGTCGTTGACGACCCGGTTGCCGATCTCGACTTCGCCTGAGGTAATATCCTCGAGCCCGGCAATCATGCGCAGCAGAGTTGATTTGCCGCAGCCCGAGGGCCCGACCAGAATCACGAACTCGCCATCGCTGATGTCGACGGAAACACCTTTCAGAACCTCAACGGCTCCGTAAAATTTGCCGACATTATTGATCGCTACGTTGGCCATCTCATCCCATTTCTGCCTTTACGGCTGCTACAACGGCGCAGTCGGGACGATGGTTGATGTCCCGCCCCTTCATTGGGGGCCCCGTCTTCGACCAAATACGTAGCGGGCGTGAACGGGATTGGCAACGCGCAAATCCGCGTTAGGCCGCCGCGACGATCCGCCCTGCCCGCATTTCGACCTGGCGGTCGCACATATGGGCGATCACATCGCGGTCGTGGCTGACGAGAATGTAGGTGATCGGCCGGGCCTGCTTGATGGTGGTCAGCAGGTTGAGAATTTCGGCCTGAACCGAGGTATCGAGGGCAGAAGTGGGCTCATCGAGGAGCAGTAGATCCGGATCGAGCAGCAGCGCGCGGGCGATGGCGATACGCTGGCGCTGGCCACCCGAGAGCTGGTGCGGTTTGCGGTCGGCGATCTCCGGCCCGAACCCGACCTGCGCCAGAGCCTCGGTTACCCTGCGGGCGACATCGGGGCGGCGGTGGACGATCAGCGGTTCGGAAAGGATGCCGCGAATGCTGTGCGAGGGGTGCAGCGAGCCATAGGGGTGCTGGAACACCATTTGCACGCGGCGGCGGAGTTCGCCCTCGAAGCGGCGGCGGGGCGTTAGGGCTTCGCCGAAGAGGCCGATTGCGCCGCTCCACTCAAGGTTAAGGCCCGCGAGGACGCGCAGCACTGTGGATTTGCCGGAGCCCGAGGCGCCGATGAGCCCAAAGGTCTCGCCCTCAGCGACAGTGAGCGACACATCATCGACGACGCGGATATCCTCGCGGCCGCGGCGAAAGGAGACGTTGAGGCCGGCGACATCGACAATGTTCAAAGGCTTGCCTCGATGGCGGCGCGATCAAGGACGGGCAGCAGATGGCCGTGCGTCGTGGCCGAGGGCCGGCAGGCCCACAGGGTCGAGGTATAGAGATTGGTTGAGGTCGGCAGAGCGGCAGCCGGGCCTTGGTCGACAAGTTTGCCGCGATACATCACCAAGGCTCGGTCGCAGTGGCGGGCGACCTGCACGAGATCGTGGCTGATGAGAATGAGGCCCATCTTGCGGCTCTCGACCAATCCTACCAGCAGTTCCAGCACCTGTTCGCGCAGTGCTTCGTCGAGGGCGGATGTGGGCTCATCGGCGATCAGCAGTTTTGGCTCGTTGATCAGCATGGCGGCGATCATGACGCGCTGGCCCATGCCGCCGGAAAGCTGATGCGGATAGAGCGCTGACAGGGCCTTTGGATTGGGCAGGCCAACGGACTCCAGGGCGGCAAGCGCGCGGTCGCGGCGCTCTTTTGCACTCAGACGGTGGTGAAAACGCAACGCCTCTTCCACTTGCCGCCCGATCGGCAGCGACGGGTTGAGCGCCGACCGTGGGTCCTGCATGACGAGGCCGACGGTGTCTCCGCGGAATTTTGGCCAATCGCGAGCGCTGAGTTTTTGCAGATCCTGCCCGGCGACTTCGAGGCGATCCGCCGTGATTTGCGCTGCCTTCGGGGCCAGCCCGGCAAGCGTCAGCGCGGTGAGTGTCTTGCCCGAGCCGGATTCTCCAACGATGCCGAGTTTTTCCGGCCCCATGGCGAAGCTCAGGCCATCGACTGCCGTAAAGCGGCCACCGCCCGGCGTCGGGAAACTGATCCGCAGATTTTCGACGGCGACGAGATCAGTCACGGCGCGGATCCAGAATATCGCGCAGGCCATCGGCCAGCAGGTTGAAGGCAAGGCTCGCGAGCAAAATGGCGATGCCGGGAACGGCGGCGATCCACCACTGGTCGAAAATCACCTTGGTGCCGTCGGCAACCATGGTGCCCCATTCGGGCGTCGGCGGCTGTACGCCGAGGCCAATGAAGCCGAGCGCTGCGGCCGCAAGGATAATGCCGCCGAGATCGAGCGCGACGCGGATGATCGCGCCGGGCAGGACCAGCGGCAGCACGTGGCCGAACAGCAGGCGTGGTCCGCGAATACCCGCCATCTGCGCCGCGGCGAGAAAATCGGATTGGCGGATCGCAGCGGCTTCGGTTCGCGATTGGCGGGCGTAAGCGGGCCAACCGGTCAGCGTCAGCGCCAGCGCGCTGTTGATGAGGCCGGGGCCGAGCATGGCGACGAAGGCGAGCGCCAGGACGAGTTGCGGGAAGGCCATGACGATGTCGGTGATGCGCATCAGCACGCGCTCGACCCAGCCGCCGAAGAAGCCGGCGGTGACGCCGACGATGAGGCCGATCGGTAGCGAGGTTGCGATCACCAGCGCCAGGAGGCCAAGCGATGGGCGGGTGCCGAAAATGATGCGGCTCAGCATATCGCGACCGAAGCCATCGGTGCCGAACCAGTGAGTAGCCGAGGGCGGCAGCAGGCGGTTGTTGATGTCCTGCGCGATCGGATCGTAGGGCGCGATCAGCGGCGCAAACAACGCCGTTAGCAGCAGCAGGGCGATGAGGATCAGCCCGATAGTCGCAGTCTTTGAGGCCCAGATGCTCCGCAGCAGGCGGAGCGAGGGCGCTGGCGTTTCGGTTGCGGCGGCTTCCATGTGCGCGAGAGTCATGTGCGCAGCCTCGGATCGAGCGATTTCGTCAGCAGGTCGGCGATGGCGTTTACGGTCACAAAACTCGCGCCGATCACCAGCGTCGCGCCGAGGATTGCCGGCATGTCGGCGACGAATATCGACGCCGTGAGATAGCGGCCGATGCCGGGCCAGGCGAATACGGTTTCGGTCAGGATGGCGCCTTCGAGCAGCACGGTGAAGGACAGCGCGACGATCGTCACGACGACGCCCGCGACGTTAGGGAAGGCCTGGCCGAGCACGATCTGCCACTGCGTCGCGCCCTTGGCGCGGGCGGCGGTGACGTAATCCTTGCCGAGTTCGGCGAGGAGCGCGGCACGGGTCAGCCGGCTGATCCCGGCGATGGCGTAAAAGGCGAGCACGGCGGCTGGAAGCACGAGGTGAGCGACGGCGTCGCGGAACGGATCCCAGTCGCCGGCCATGGCCGTATCGATCAGCGCGAAGCCGGTGTGCCAGGTGATCGAATACTGGACGATGTCATCGAGCCGGCCAGGCCCGACCGCCCAATGCAGGATAGCGTAGAAGACGAGCAGCATCAGCAGGCCGAGCCAGAAGATCGGCACGGAATAGCCGACCAACGCCACGAGCCTCAGGATGTTGTCGACGACGCCGCGCGGTTTCAGCGCCGACGCGGTGCCGAGCGCGATGCCGATCGAAGCGCCGAAGATGATGGCCACGATGGCGAGTTCGACCGTGGCGGGAAAGACGCGGGCCAGATCGCCGGCAATCGGGCGGCTCGACGACCACGACGTGCCGAAGTCGCCGTGGAGGATGCCCCAGACATAGCTGGCGAAGCGCAGCGGGATCGGCTGGTCGAGGCCGAAATCGTGACGGGCGGCCTGATAGACCGCCTCGGTCGCGTGGTCCCCTACCCTGTGCAATGCCGGGTCAGCGGCCGAGGTCAGGCCGAGTGCGAAGGTGACGAGCAGCAGGCCGAGCAGGGTGAGCACCAACGTGCCCAGCCAGCCCACGAAACCCCGGCCGGAATCGACAACCCGCCGTCCAAAGGAACGGCGGGTTGCAGCAATCGGGAAACTTGCGTCAGACGCCAAAACTTACCCTTTGGTGACGCCGGCGAAATAGGCCTGATCGGCGTCGAGCCCTTGCACGAAGCCCTTCACATTGGAGCGAAGGACGATCTGGTTCTTGGCCTGCAGCAATAGCACGAAAGGCGAGCTGTCCTGCACCTGCTTCTGGATGTCGCCATAGAGCTTGGCGCGGTCGGCCGGGTCCTTGGCTTCGACGGCCGCCTGGGTCTGGTCGCTGAGTTTCGGGATCGACCATCCGAAGCGCCAGGCCAGCGTCTTGGTGCCGTCGTCGCGGTTGAGCGCGAAAGCCGAGGCGTTGGAATGGGCGTCGAAATAGTCGGGGATCCAGAATAGCAGCGCCGCCTCGTCCTTACGGGCACGGATGCGGCCATAGAAGTCGCTCGCCACTTCCGGGGAAAGCGTCAGCGTGATGCCAGCCTTGGCAAAGCTCGCCTGGATGGCCTGCGCGATATCAGGGAACGGCGGCTGGTTGATCACTTCGAGCTTAATCGTCGTGCCGGCAGGAATGCCGCCCTTGGCCAGCGCCGCCTTGGCCTTGTCGAGATCGAACTTGAACGGGTTATCGGTCAGCGCACCGGGTAAGCCGGCAGGCAGAAACGCCTGATGCACATCGTACTGGCCCTTGAGCAGGCCGTTGGCGATCGCGTCGTAGTCGACGAGCCAGCGCGCGGCCTCCCACAGCGCCGGGTTTGCCGTGACCTTGTTGTCGCTGGCGGCGTTGAAGGCGAGGTAGTCGGTTTCGGCCGATGGGGTCTGGAGGATGGTCAGATCCGGCTTGCCGGCAAGCGCGGCGACCTGATCGGCGCCGAGATCGCGGGTAATATCGGCATCGCCCTGCTCGATCAGCAGGCGCCGGGCCGCGGCATCCGGCACATCCTTGAAGATAATGCCCGAGAGTTTCGGGGCACCGCCCGGGGACGATGGGTTGGCATCGAACACAAGTGCTTCGCCCGGCGTATAAACCTTCAGCTTGAACGGCCCGCTGCCGGCCGAGGCATTGTGGAGGTAAGCGTTGCCGAAATCGTTGTCTTTGGCGTTCGCCGACACGGTCTTCTCGTCGACGATCGACGCGACCGGCGCCGAAAGCACGGACAGCGCGAAGGACGGGCCAACCTTGGCCGGCCAGGAAATCTGGACGTGGGTATCGTCGACCTTCTTAAGGTACTGCCCGACATTGTCCTTGGTCCAGCCCAGGTTTTCGAGGATGAACACCGGCGACTTGTCGAGTTTTAGCACGCGAGTCAGCGAGAAGATCACGTCTTCGGGCCGCACCGGATTGCCCGAGGCGAAGGTTGCGCCCTTGCGGATCGCGAAGGTGATCGATTGCCCGTCGGCGCCCGGCTCAAAACTCTCGGCGAGGACGGGATCGAGCTTGTTCGGATCGGTCTGGTTCGGCTGGATCAGCCGTTCGTAAAGGCTGGTGAAGGATTCGACCGTAGTCAGCTCAAAACCCTCGGCGGGATCGAGGCTGACGATGTCGTCGATCGATTGCGCGACGACCAGCACATTGGGCGGTGTCGCAGCGCTGGCGCTGCTCGCCGCGAGCGCTGTGGAGGAAAGCAGCGCGGCGGCCGCGAAAGCGGAAAGGAGAAATCTGGTTTTCATTGGAACCCTCGGAACTTGCTGCCGGAGTATTGCGACCCCGAAATCGCCCCTGTTGCGAAAGAAATTACCCCTTCGCTGCGGTAGAGATTTATCCTCCCACGGCCTATGTTTTCGCAAGAGGCGGGTTTCCCATCTTGGTAAAGACAAGGGAAAAAGCTGCCCGCAGGCGCCGCGTTTGTGCGCCGAATATACCTCGTTTCCCGAAAGGACCTCCATCATGGTCGCACATGTCACCACCCGTCCCGTCAGCGTCGAGGCCGCGCTCGGCGGCACCGGCGCAGGCACCGTCACCGCCCATTCGGGCGCCTCGGCGGCGCTCGCGGGCCTCGCTTCCGATCCCGGCTTCACGCCGTTGGAATTGATGGATGCGGCCCTCTCGGGATGCCTCGTGCTGAGCCTGCGGATCGCTGCCCGCAAGCGCGGCTGGGGCGAGCGGCTGCAGCACGTCGATGTCATCGTCAGCCACGAGAAGGCGCATGAAGGGCCGTCGCGCGTCGCTGCCTACACCTGCAGCTTTGACATCAAGGGCGATTTTTCGGCTGAAGAGCGGGCACTACTGATCGCCGACGCGCACGAGATCTGCACCGTCGGCAACACGCTGGAGCACGGTGCAATCATCCGCGATGCGGTCGCCACCGAGACGGCCGTCGCCTGAATGCCGCATATTTCTGAGGTCGACTACGAAACGGCAAGCGCCGAACAGCGCGCGGCGCACGATCTGGAACTGCGGCTGCGTGGCCGCATGACCAATATGAAGCGTACGCTGCTGCACTCGCCTACGGCGCTGAGAATCTACGGCGAATGGTTTGCGCTTTACGACGAGCTCGAGCCGGTGATCGGGCCGCGAGCGATCTTCATCTTCGCGCATACGATCAGCAAAGCGAGCCAGAGCGTTACCGGCACAACTTTTATGCGGCGCGCGCTGACGCAGGTCGGGCACGATCCCGACGCGCCGCCGCTGCACGAGGCAGAGCGGGAACTGGCCGCATTTGGCGAAGCCATCGCACGCGATCCAAACCACGTGGGCGACGACGTCTGGGTGCCGCTCAAGACGCGTTACACGGAAAAGACGCTGGTCGATCTCGTCGCCTTTGCCGGCATCATGGTGGCGACAAATGTGTTCACTAACGTCGTCGGGACGCGACTAGATGACGAATTGCGCGCCTTCGCCGAAAGGTCGTAGCTACCGCTGCCGCAAGAGCAGCCAAGGAGGAAAAGCATGAAGCTCAGTTTTAGCACGCTGGGGTGTCCGGCCTGGTCGTTCGAGCAGATTCTGGCCAAGGGCCGGGAATATGGTTTTGACGGCGTCGCCTTTCGCGGCATTGGGCAAGTGCTCGACCTCTCGAAGATTTCCGAATTCCTGCCCTCCCGTCGATCCGAAACGCGCCAGCGGTTGGACGACGCCGGCTTGTTCCCTTCCATGATGCTGACCTCGGCGCGGCTGATGGTCGAGGACGAGGCGGTCGAAGAAAATATCAAACTCGCCGAAAGCCACATCGATATCGCGGCCGATCTCGGCTCGCCATTCATCCGCGTCTTCGGCGGCGCCATCCCGGGCGGGCTCTCCTATGTGACCGCGGTGAGCCGTGCGGCAGAGCGGCTGAGCCGGATGGGCGATTACGCTGGACCGCGCGGCGTCACGGTGCTGCTCGAAACGCATGACGATTTCGTCCGGACCGACCTCCTCCGGCGCGTGCTCGAAGCCTCCGACCACTCGGCTGTCGGTGCACTCTGGGATATCCACCACCCCTGGCGCATCGCGGGCCTGCCGGTCGCCGAGGCGTGGGAAACGCTAAAGCCCTGGATCAAATCGGTCGATCTAAAGGACTCGATCACCGATCCCTCCTCGCGGCTCGGTTATCGCTATGTCGAACTCGGCAAGGGCGAGGTGCCGTTGCCTGAAGCCCTCCGCCTGCTCAAGGATGGCGGCTATAATGGCTGGCTGACCTTCGAGTGGGAAAAGCGCTGGCATCCTGACATTTCCGAGCCCGAGCAAAGCTTTCCGGCCTTCGTCGGCTATATGCGGGACGCGCTCGGCAAGCTCTAACGATCTGGGCAGGCAAAAGCCGACCGGCCGACATATTCCGTTGATTTTCCGGCACGCGCCTGCTGCGCAGAATCCCGCTTGACGCGCCACATGAAACGTTTAACTAATATGGTCCAGCCGGCTCGGGCGCGTCGACCGCCCTCTTGTGCAACGTCTGTTCCGCAAAGGAAGCGACTATGTTGAGGACTGTCATTTCGGCCGTGGCGATCGTCGCCGCGATGTCTTCTGCCGCGCTCGCCAAAGAGCCGGTTACGCTCTGGTTCTGGGGCGCACCGCCCAACCTGCAGGATGCCTTCCAAAAAGTCCTGATCGACCCGTTCAACGCCTCGCAGGACAAATACGAGCTGTCGATCGACTACAACAACGACGTCGACAACAATGTCCGCGTCGCGGTTCTGGCCGGTCAGGGCCCCGACCTCGTCTATACCTCGGGCCCGTCCTATATCGCGCCGCTCGCCAAGGCGGGTGCGCTCGAACCGCTCGACGACTACTCCAAGAAATATGGCTGGGGCGACAAGCTGCTGAAGCCGGTGCTCGATACCTGCAACCAGCTCGGCCATCTCTATTGCCTGCCGCCGTCCCTGATCTCGGACGGCATGTTCTACAACGCCGCCCTCCTCAAGGAAAAAGGCTGGGAGGTTCCCAAGACCGCCGCCGACCTTGAGAAAATCATGAAGGCCGCCCAGGCGGACGGGCTTTATGCCTCGGTCACCGGCAACAAGGGCTGGCAACCGGTCAACGAGAACTACGCCTCGATCTTCATCAACAGCATCGTTGGGCCCTCGAAGTTCTACGATATCCTAGCCAATGGCGGGAACTGGGACTCGCCCGAGATGAAGAAGGCGATCGACACGTCGGCCGCCTGGTTCAACGCCGGCTATCTCGGCGGCAAGGACTACTTCTCGCTCAATTTCGACCAGTCGATCTCGCTGGTCAGCCAGAAGAAGTCGCCGTTCTTCTTCGCACCCTCGATCGGCTTCCAATGGGCCACCAACTACTTCACCGGCGATCAGGCCGGCGACTTCCAGTTCGCACCGTTCCCGCAGATGGACCCGAGCGTCCCCTACCCCGTCTATGATCTCGGCGTGGCGTTCACGCTCTCGATCAACGCGCACTCCAAGGTGAAGGACGGCGCGGCGGCGGTGCTCGACTATATCTTCGCGCCGAAGTTTGCCGCCGATATCGCCAAGGTCTGGCCGGGTTATTGGGGCATCCCGCTCAAGCAGTTCCCGACCGATCCGAATGCAACGGGCCTCACCAAGTCGTTCCTCGATGCAATGGGCACGATGACGGCGGCGGTCGACAAGGGCACCTTCGGCTACAAGATCGGCACGTTCTTCCCCCCTGCCACCGGCGAGATCATGTTCAAGGACATCGAATCCGTCTGGCTCGGCAAGGAAACCAGCGACGACATGCTGAAAAAGGCCGCGACGACCTATGCCGATGAAAAGGCGAAGGGCCTGACGCAGGACTACCCAAAGCCGGCGATGTAACGCACCGATCCGGCGTCGAGGATGGCGGCCCTCTCCCGCCCGCCATCCTCTCCCCCTTCTCGCCCCGACGACCCCTTGCGCACAGAGTTGCTGCCTATGGCTATTTCCGCGAATCCGATGCGCGAGCAAATTCTCGCAAGCCCCCCCGCCCTCGCCGCGGCCTTTGCCGAGATAGAACGTACCGTGCGGCTGGTGCTGACGACGCCCGAAATCTACCGGGCCCGCCGCATCGTCCTGACCGGCAGCGGCGATTCGCTGTTCGCGGCCAAGGCCGCCGAAATGGCGCTGCTTCAACATTCCGGCTTGCCGATTGAAGTGAGGCCGCCTCTCGAAGCCGGCCGCTATCATTCGCAGCTTTCGGCGACACGCGACCTTGAGAACACGCTGGTTATTGCACTTTCCAATTCGGGCGCCGCAGCGCGCGTGGCGGAGGCCGCCCGGCTCTATCGTGAGGGCGGCGCACTGGTCCTCGCCGTAACGAAGGCCGCCGATGGGCGGCTCGCCAAGCTAGCGTCGAAGGCGCTGGTATTGCCGGTGCCCGCCCTGCCCTCGGCGCCCGGTTTCGGCCCCTACCTCTTCGCGCTCACCGCCCTGCTGCTGCTTGGCATCCGCATCGGCGAAGTCCGTATGAAGATGACGATGGACGAGGCGCAGGCGCTGCGCGGCACGCTGCAACAGGCGATCGGCAGTTTGGGTCCGGCCGTCGCGAACGCTGACTTAGCAGCGCGAGATATCGCCGTGGCGCTGGCCAAGCGCAGCATCGTCGAGTTCCTTGGCGCCGGCCCGGCTTACGCCGTCGCCGAGTATGGTGGCGCCAAATTGCTCGAAGCCACCGGCAGGCACAGCACGGCCCGCGAGCTCGAAGAGTGGACTCACCTCAACTATTTCGACGGCAAGCCGGCAGAGATCGAGACCGTGCTCGTGATTCCGGCCAACAGCCGGGCGCAGAGCCGTGCGGTGGAGTTGCTTGCCTATCTCAACAAACTTGGCCGCGCCATTGTCATGATCGGCGGCGGCGAAGCGGCGGCGACCGCCCGCAAGCTCGGCCATATCGTGGTTCCGGTATCGGGCGATCTGCCGGAAATCTGGTCGCCACTACTGCTCAGTGCGCCGGTCGCGCTGATCGCGGCACATCTGGCTGAGCAGACCGGCGAAAAATACGGGCGCGGCAGCAGCGGTCCCTGGGAAGATAGCGCCGACGCCTCGACCGTGCAGAAAAGCGCCATGTGGGAGCGCGACGAATGACCCTCTCCAACCACAAGCTTTCGACCAAGGCGAACGAAGCCTACGAAATCACTGCGACGGTGCGCGAGGCGGTCAGCGCGAGCGGCGTGAAAGACGGTCTCTGCGTCGTCTTCCTGCCGCACACGACGGCGGGGCTGTCGATCACGTCCTTCTGGGACCCCAAGGGGTTTGAGGATATCCACGACGACATCAACCGCCTCGTGCCGACGCGCATCGACTTCAAGCATCAGTTCGATACGCCGCAGGACGCGGCGGGCCACGTCAAATCGGTGCTGGTCGGCGTCAGCCTGACGCTGATCATTGCGGAGGGCGCTCCCCTGTTGGGCCACTCGCAGGGCGTGTTCTTCAACGAATTCGACGGGCCGCGTCAGCGCCAGTTCTTCGTGAAGTGCAGCGATGGCTGACGGCCGCGATCTCATCGTCGCTGCGGCACTGATCGATACGCTGGTGTTCGCCGACGGAAGGGCGGAAGAGAACGTCGCCGGCGGCGCCGGGCTCCACGCCCTCGCAGGCGCGGCCCTGTTCAGCGACGACGTGGTGCTGGTGACCGGAACCGGCGAAGATTTGCCGCGAACGTTCGGTCCTTGGCTCGATCGCAACGGCCTCAGCAAGGATGGGCTGCGCATCGCCGATCCCAACACGCCGCGCAACCTGCTCCGCTATGTCGACGAGCGCACCCGCACCGAGACACCGGTGTTTGGCGACGAGCATTTCAGGCGGATCGAACCGAACGTCGAAGATGTCGGCCGGGTGATTGGCGGGGCACGGGCCGCTTACGTCTTCCGGAACACGGAAACGCGCTTCTGGGATGGGCTGAGCCGGCTGCGGGGCGCTCATGACTTCAAGGTCTTGTGGGAGATCGGCGTCGACGCCTGCTCGCCGTCGCAGCGTCCGACGATTGAGAAGCTGGTGGGCCAGGTCGATGCGTTCTCGCTCAACCTCCAAGAAGCCAGCCTGATTTTTTCCGTCTCGGGTGAAGATGAGCTCGTGCGCCGCCTTGCAGAGTGGCCGGTACGGTACATTTTCCTTCGCGTTGGTCAGCGCGGCAGCTACGCGATCGGCGGCGGCGACGCGCATTTTGTGCCGAGCCTGCCGGTCAGGCCCGTCGACGTGACCGGAGGCGGCAACGCCTATGGCGGCGGCGCTTTAGTGGGCGTCGCCGAAGGCAAATCGGCAGCGTACGCCGCCGCGATGGGTACGGTCGCTGCCAGCATCGCCATTGGACAACTCGGACTGCCGGAGCCGCGCGACGCAAAGGTGCGCGCCGAAGCGCTTGCTGCGCTCGAGGCCCTGACAGCCACAATCAAGAAGGAGACTGCCGCATGAAAAAGGTGCTGATCGATACCGATCCGGGGATGGATGACGCACTCGCCATCATCCTTGCGGCGAAGTCGCCCGAGGTTGAAGTGCTGGGCATTTCGAGTGTTGCCGGCAACTATCCGATCGAGGTCACAACGGCCAATGCGCTGAAGACGCTTGAGCTGATCGGCAAGACCACCATTCCCGTGGCTCGCGGCATGGGCAAGCCACTGGCGCGACCGCTCGCCGAGGACCCTTTCTCGCATGGTTCGGATGGCATGGCTGAAACGCACCTGCCGGCCCCGAAGACGGCGCCCTCGTCGAAGCATGGCGTCGACCAGATGATCGAGGCCGTTCGGGCCAATCCTGGCGAGGTGACGATCATCACGCTCGGGCCGCTGACCAACGTTGCGATGGCCTTCATGAAAGAGCCGTCGATCGTTCCGCAGGTCAAAGAGATCGTCTCGATCGCCGGCTCGTTCGGGCTCAACAAATACGCCTTCGCCAACGCGACCGGCGATACGCCGCAAAGCGAGTGGAACGTTTACGTCGATCCGGAAGCCGCCAAGCTGGTGTTCGAATCCGGCGTGCCGATGCGGGCTGTCGGCATCGACGTCGCGACGCATTTCGACATCAACTTCTCCGAAGAAGAGTTGGCGAAACTCAAATCGTCGCCGCGTAAGGAAGCCAACATCGCCGAAAAGATGGTGCGGTTCGTGCAGGGGCGCGGCTTCGAGTCCTACTGCGTGCTGATCGACTCGATGGCGGTTGCCGCGGTGATCGATCCGACGTTGATCGGCACGGTGCCGGCGCGTGTCGGGGTCGAGACCAAGGGCGAGATCACACTCGGGCAGACCGTCGCCGATTTCCGCCATCACCACGGCTGGGCCCATTTGCCCGAGATACAGGTCGCCAACACCGCCGACTACCGGCGCTTCCTTGACCTCGTGATCAATCGCCTGACGGAGTAGCGCTATGGATCGCGCGACTGAGGAAAAAATCTACGCCGGCGTGCTCGGCAAGATCATCGGCGTCTATCACGGGCGGCCTGTCGAAGGCTGGTCGTATGAGCGCATCCGCGACACGTTTGGCGAGATCGATTACTTCGTCAACGACAAGATGAAGCTGCCGATCATGCTGCCGGACGACGACATCTCCGGCACCTTTGCCTTTTTCCGCGCGCTTGAAGACTTTGGCTATCCGAAGAATCTGACGCCGCAGCAGGTCGGCAAGACCTGGCTCAATTACATCATCGAGGAAAAGACGATTCTGTGGTGGGGAGGGCTTGGCCGCTCGACCGAGCACACCGCCTTCCTCAATCTCAAGAACGGCATCGAAGCGCCGCGCAGTGGCAGCCACGCGCAGAACGGGCCGTGGATTCCTGCGCAGATTGGCGCTCAGATCTTTATGGATGCGTTCGCCCTCGCCTCGCCGAATGATCCCGATCGGGCGGCGCATATGGTGCGAGCGGCGGCTTCGGTCAGCCATGACGGGGTGGCGCTGGACGCCGCGGTGCTGCTCGGCACGATGGAGGCGATGGCGTTTTCCGAACGCAACGTCGACAAGCTGCTCGACGCCGGGCTCAAATATGTTTCGGACAACCACCTGCTGTCGATCGTCGACCAGATCCGCGAGCAGGCGGTAAAGACCGACGACTGGCACAAGGTGCGCGCCTGGATCGCCGCCAATCACGGCTATGACCACTATGACGGCCCCTGCCACATGATCCCCAATCACTCGGTCGTGCTGATGGCGCTGCTGATGGGCGGCGACGACTTTGGGCGCTCGCTGACTATCGCCACCAGCGCCGGATGGGACACCGACTGCAACGCCGGCAATATCGGCTGCCTCAACGGCGTGCGGCTGGGCCTCGCGGCGCTCGACAAGGGACCGGACCTGCGCGGGCCGGTCAGCGATTTCCTCTACGTGGCGACGGCGGATGGCGGCGCAGGCATCAGCGACGCCGTGCAGCAAACGCGGAAGATCGTCGCTGCCGCGAACGCGCTCAACGATCAGCCGGCGCCGGCTGATCAGCCGCGCTTCGGCTTCGATTATCTAGGCTCGACCCAGGGGTTTGCACTCTGCCCGCGTCATGAGGGGCGGCAGGCAGCGCTGAGCGTAGGCAATCGTGGCGAAGGTCTCATTGTTGAACTCAAGGGGCTTTCGCTCGGCGTGACGGGCAGCGTTTCGACGCCGGTGTTCGTCGAGCCGTTCGCCGCCTCCTCAAGCTTCGCTATGGTGGCGAGCCCGACGCTTTATCCGGGCCAGACGGTGAGCGCTTCGCTGGCCGCGCCGGCGGCTGTGATGGCCCGGCTCTATGCCCTCTATTACGACCGCGACGATGCCGTGCAGCGGCTCGACGGCGAATGGCTTGTCCTCAGTGAAAGCGGCAAGACGCTGAGCTGGACCATTCCTGATACCAACGGCCTACCGCTCTATCGGCTCGGCATCGAATTCGGCTCGGATACCCGCTTCGACGGCGAGGCAACCATCCGCTCGATCGACTGGGGCGGCGCGCCGGCGGCCTATGAAATCAAGGGCATGTTGGTCAAATCGATCTGGAACCTGACGCCGTTCTGGACGCGGGCCTGGGTGAGTTCCGCCAAGCATTTTGCGCCGGACTTCAAATGGACGCTCTGCTTCTCGCACCCGTTCGAGAACGGCGTCGCGACGACCGGCAGCCGTGACTGGGACGATTATTCGGTCCAAAGCTCGATCGATTTTTCGATCAATGACGGCGGCGGGCTCGTAGCGCGCTCGCGCGGGCATCGCCGCTACTACGCCGGGATGCTCAAGGGCAACGAGGCGCTGATCGTCAAGCGGCACGACGACGAGGTGACCGTGCTCGCCCGCGTCCAGGTGCCAATCGGGGCGACCGGCAAGCGCGACCTCAAACTCAGCCTCAAAGGCAGCGAGCTTCGGCTTGCAGTCGATGGCGAAGAGCGGCTCGTCGCCAACGACAATACCTTTACCTCGGGCGGCGCTGGCTTCATCGTCGAAAAGGGAACCATCGTCGCCGATGGGTTCCTCATTCACGCCTTGGCCTGAGTTTTGGCCTCAGCGAATAGCAGGAGACAGATTATGGGTCGCGACGAAGTCGCCCGCCGCAGCGCGCTCAAGGCGGTGCACGACCGCTATGCCTACTGGAACAACGTGCCGCATCGCGGGCTGACGGTGAACGGCCGGCCCGCCATGACGCAGATCGACCCGGATAAGGTCGGCGACTTCGTGCTGGTGACCGTTCGCGACCCGCTGATCAAGTATGAGGGCGACCCGGCGCAGCACATTTCCAGTCATCTGGAGAACGCCGAGCTCATCGGTGAATCCGGCATGTTCACCAGCATTTCGGGCACCTATGAGGGCGCCAGGATAACCGTGGTCAGCGGCGGCAGCGGTTCATCGGAAGCCGAGTTGCTGCTTTACGACTTCATGGAGTTCTCGAAGGCCCACACGTATCTGCGCGTCGGCGGATCGGGCGGCATTGGCACGAACGTGAAGCCCGGCGACATCGTCGTGGCCAGCGGCGTGGTGCGCGAGGAAGGCATGACCCGCGCCTATATCGATCGCGCCTTCCCCGCCGTCAGCCATTATGAGGTGGTGGCCGCGATGGCTCAGGCAGCCGACGGGTTGGGCGCAAACTATCATGTGGGCGTCACGCTCTCCGTCGACAGCGACTTTGCCGGCGTCGGCCGGCCCGGCGTCGGCGGCTACTTGCAGCCCTGGAACATCGAAATGCTGGCGACCTACAACCGTGCCGGCGTGCTCAATGGCGACCGGGAATCGGCGGCCGTGGTGACGCTTGCCGCGCTTTACGGTTTTCGCGGCGGCTCGGTCTGCTCTGTCGCCGACAATGTGGTCACCGGCGAGGATTTCTCGCACGGTGCGGGGCACGCCAAGGCTATCGACGTCGCGCTCAAAGGCTGCGCCATCCTCGATGGAATGGACAAGAAGCGCCTCGCTGCGGGCAAGAGCTATTGGTTGCCCTCGATGGGGAGCTAGGCCCTCCCTCAGCCAAGCGCCGCGGTGCTGTCGCGCTCGACTAACTGCACGCCAACCTTGAAGTGGCGGACGGGGCGCGTCGGCTCGGCGATGCGGTCGAGCAGCAGGGTCAGCGCAACGGCGGCCATCTCGCCGACCGGCTGATTGATCGTCGTCAACGCCGGGGTGACGATCGAAGCCCAGGGGATGTCGTCGAAGCCGACGACTGAAAGGTCGCGGGGCACGGTGATACGCAGCTCGCGGGCGGCACGCAGCACGCTGATGGCGATGAGATCGTTGCCGCAGAGCACAGCCGTCACATCGCGGCCCGCCAGTTTTTCGACCATGCGCTGATCGAAGTCGATGGAATAGGGCGTCTTCATTTCCCAGCGAATTTCGGCGCGGCCTTTCAGCTCGTCGAGAAAGGCGGCCCGACGATCGTCTTTGCCTTCCGGAACCGATGCACCGGTCAGCACGCCGAACCGGCTGTGGCCCAGCGCCAACAGATGCCGCGCGGCGAGGCGCCCGCCCTGCTCGTCGTCGGCGGTAACATTGTCGAAGGCCACGCCGGGCGAGCCGATGACGGCAATGGGCACCTGATAGTCGTCAGCGGCGCGCGCCAGTTCCGTTGATGTCTGGCACCAGATGGCGCCGGCGACGCCATGATTTTCGAGATGGCGCATCGCCTCGATCTCGTCCGCTTCCGAGCCCGAACTGTCGATGAGCACGACGGTGTAGCCGGCCTGCCGCGCCGCTCGCTCGACCGCCTGCGCCAGAGCCGGATAATAGGGGTTGTTGAGATCCGGGACGATGAGTCCGATGCTCATGGTGCGGCCGGTGCGCACGGCCTGGGCTGAACGGTTGGGCCGGTACCCGATACGTTCGGCGACCTCGCGGACGCGGGTCCGCACTTCCTCGCCGATCGTACCACCACCGTTGAGCGAATAGGACACCGCGGCGATCGAGACTCCCGCCTCGCGCGCGACGTCCTTCAGCGTTGCGGCTTTTCGCGGTGCTGCCTGCTGCCGTGGCATCTGCTTCTTTCCGCTGATTCCGGCTCGCTTCTTATCCGTTCGATAACACCGGAGACCGTTCGATCCTATTGATTTTGCGCCAAGATCACAGCCGTTGGCCGGCCGCGTCGAAGAGATGGAGATGCGGCCCCTCAAGAGTGAAGCGCACCACGTCGCCCGGCCGGGCCGGGGTAAGTCGCCGCTGCTCGATGGTGATGGCCGCGCCGCCCGCCGCTTCCACATAGAGATAGGAAACGCTGCCAAGCTGCTCGACCACCTTCACCGTTCCAGAAAATGGCCCATCCTCGGCAACCGCGATATGCTCCGGCCTGACGCCGAGGGTTTTTGCCCCGGCAGCGGAAGGACGGCCAAGCGCCGCCTCGCCGAGCGTCGGGGCGTACAAGCCAGCGTCGCCTTGCTGGACATCGAAGAAGTTCATTTTCGGCGAACCGATAAAGCCGGCGACGAAAGTGTTGGCGGGCCGTTCGTAAAGCTCGATCGGGGCGCCAACCTGCTCGATGCGGCCATCGCGGAGCACGACAATCTTGTCGGCCAGCGTCATCGCCTCGACCTGATCGTGGGTGACGTAGATCATCGTCGCGCCGAGATCCTGATGCAGACGTGCGATCTCAAGGCGCATCTGAACGCGCAGCTCGGCGTCGAGGTTGGAAAGCGGTTCGTCGAATAGGAAAATCTTGGGTTGCTTGACGATGGCGCGGCCGATGGCAACGCGCTGCCGCTGGCCGCCGGAAAGCTGCTTTGGCTTGCGGTTGAGATAGTCCTCGAGTTTCAGGATGCGCGCTGCCTCAAGAACCTTCGGGCGGCGTTCGGCCTTCGACTGACCAGCGATCTTGAGGCCGAAGCCGATATTGTCCTCGACGGTCATATGCGGGTAAAGCGCGTAGCTTTGGAACACCATGGCTACGCCGCGTTCGAGCGGCAGCATGCCGGTGACATTCCTGCCGTCGATCTCGATCGAGCCCCCCGATACCTGTTCGAGGCCGGCGAGCATGCGAAGGATCGTCGATTTGCCGCAACCGGACGGCCCGACGAAGACGGCGAACTCGCCATCGTCGACATCGAGGTCGACCGACTTGATGACTTCCACCTCGCCGAATTTCTTGACGACGCCCCTGAGCGCAAGTTTTGCCATGCGTCAGATCCGCCGAACCGAGAAACCGAGCGCGGGCACCGTGCCACCCTCGATGAGGAAGCCGGCTCCACCAGACACATATTCGTCGTCCGTCGCTTCCGCGAGCAGCTTGCCATCGATCGAGAAGGCAACGGTGTTGCCCTTGACGGTGACCTCAAAAGTCTTGCGGTCGTTCGGTGCGAAGACGAAGGGCACAGAGGCGAGCGTCGTCAGTTCGCCATCGCGGCGCTTGATGATTTTGGCCTGCCCGCCTTCAACGACCCCGGCGTAGTAGCGGCGATGTCCACGCGCGCGCGCGGCGAGACCGACGACTTCGTGCAGTTCGAGCACCAGCTCCGACCTCACGGCGTAATCGACCCAATCGCGTGTGCCGGTGGTGATGATGCCTTCCTTGCCAGGATGGGACAGGGTGAAGGTGTTGTAGATGTCGGTCGCGTAGTGCTTGGCCGAACTGACGAAGCTTTTGGTCCAGAACGTGCTGATGTCCCACGGCGTGAGCTTCGGGGTAAGTTCGCGCGATGTGCCGAAATGGAGGTTTTCCGGCGCCCCGGTCCAGTCGAGATCGATAAGCGCGACCCGGCCGCTCAGGCGCCGCCGGGCAGAAAGCTCGATACCGAGGCGATGGATGGGATGGCCGCCGAGATCGGGCACCTGCCAGCTCAAAGCGTTGTCACCCTTGACGATAGCGACAGCCTCGCCATCCACCCGCTTCAGCTGGTCGGATTCGTCAAAATAGTGGACGAAGAACCGAGCGCTTGGATTTTCGTCGGCGAAGGCGCGCAATGTGGCCTTCACCGTCTGCGTCCCGTAGAGCGAGGGGCTTGCGATCACCTCGAAATAGCTGGTGCCGTCGACGCCGCGCGGTTTTGGATCGATGAAGGTGGGAACCGAAACCGTGCCGGTGACGCCCGGCGCCAACGCGCCATAGGAGAGTACGAGCCCATTGCGTTCGCCCGTCTCATTGAGATTGCCGATCGCGATGATGCCCTGGGCACCGCGGTGCAGCGGGTCGAGCTCAAAACTCTGCACTGAGCCTGGAAACTCGAATGCAAACCGTGCTTTCGGCTGTTCGTAGCGGCGGCCGTTAAGCGCGGCGGTGGCGCGCAGCACCCGACGGGTCTCGATCACGGCATCGCTGAGGCACTCGCCACCGTCCGAGCCGACGACATAGAGCCGGTCGGCCACGGGCCCGCGGAAATCCGGGCCGATGGCGAGACCTTCGAGTCCGAGGCGGATACCATTGAGGGCGCCGAGATTGCCGGCGTTGCAATCGGTATCCCAGCCGGACGAGACCGCAATCTTGAGGCCCTTCTGAAGATCGTCGCCGCCAAGAATAAAACTCGCGATCAGTAGAGCGTGGTTCGGCACCATCGGGCAGTTGCCGGGATAGCGCTCGTAGCCATGGTTGTCGCCGAGCCAGGCCCGGACGGCACGCCAGTCGTCGCCGGCCTTGGCACATTGCTCGCGAACATCGCCGATAAGTCGCCTCAGACCGTCGTGGTGCGCAAAGCCAAGGCCGAGGTCGAGCAGCTTGTCGATGTTGCGTTCCGAGAATGCGGCGGCTTCCATCGCCGCCAACAGGCATGCAGCTTCGATGGCAACGCCGCCGTGGCTGACGGACGCTGCGGCGCGGGCCATGGCGGCGGCGCGCTCGGGATCGTCGGGGTTAACGAACGCCCAGGTATCGACGAAAATCTCGGCGCCGATCTGCTCGGCCATGCCGGGACCGTTCATCTCGACCGAACCGCTGCGCGGTGCCTCGATGCCGGCCTTGAGCCGCAAATAGGCCGTGTGCTCCGTCGAGCGGCCAAGGCCGCCCCACCACAACACCGTCCTGTCCTCGACGATGTAATTCAGCCAAGTGTCGCCGATGATCTTGGCGCCGATATCGCGCGGAAAACCGTTGTCCTCGAGCGCGCGGTAGAACAGGAAGGTGCCCGAGATGTCATCGTCAGGGACGATCAGCGGCCAGTTCACGCGGTCGTTGACGTAGTATTCGACCTCGCCGAAGGTTTTGCGGATGTCGTCATAGAACCAGCCTTCGACTGCCCGCCCGAGATAAACTCCGATCAGTTTCCCCAGCACACCGGCATAGGTCTTTTCGCGCACCGCGGCGGAGAGCTCGGGCAGGAACGGCTGGTTCATAAGACTATCCCTTTACGGCGCCGGCGGTCATGCCGGCGATGAAGAAGCGCTGCATCACGAGGAAGAACACGATGATCGGCGCGACGAGGATGAAGGCGCCGGCCATCATCGCCCCCTGGTCGGTGGCGTAGGTGCCGTTCATCGACAGATAGCCCAGCGTCATCGTCAGGTTGTCCCTGCCCTTCTGGAACGTCGTGGTGATCAAAAACTCGTTCCACGAATTGAGGAACACGATGATCGCCACGGTGATCAGGCCCGGCTGCATCAGCGGCAGGATGACGTGCCGAAAAGTCTGCCAGGGGTTGGCGCCATCCATGAACGCGGCGTCGTCGATCTCGCGCGGGATGCCGAGCACGTAGGCGCGAAGCAGGAAGATCGAAATCGGCAGGTTGATCGCCGATAGGATCAACGCCGTGGCGAAGAAATTGCCGATCAGGCCGAGCTGCGCAAAGACGAAATAGAGCGGGAACAGGAAGAGCTGGATCGGCACGGTCGTCGCGCAGAGGAAGTAGATGGTGATCGCCTGCCAGCCGCGAATCTGCCGCCGTGCGAGCGCAAACGCGGCAAGCGCCGCACAAGTCAGGGTCACGATAACCGTCGAGCCGGACAGCAGCAGCGAATTGACGATGCCGGTCGAAAAATGCCCGCCGCGCCACGCTCGGGCGAAATTGGTGAAATCGATGCCCGTCGGCAGGCTCAGTGGATTGGCGACGATCGCGGCGTGTGGCTTAAAAGTGTTGAGCGCCACCAGCAACAGCGGCACCACGGACACCAGCACCGCGATAACGAGGTAGGCTGTGCTTGCGGCACGCGCGGCGCTTGGCGGGCTCTTGGCCGGGATATCGGTCATGTCTCAAGCTCCGCCCGGCTGAGGCGGACGTACACGATCGACGCCACCAGCCCGAAGAAGCTCATCACCAGCGCGACGGTGGCCGCCTTCCCCACCTGGAAGCTGGTGAAGGCGAAGGCGTAGGCGAAGGTCGAGAGCATTTCCGTCGAGCGTGCCGGGCCGCCCTGGGTGATGAGGTAGATGTAGTCGAAGGTGAGGAACGAGAAGATCGTCACCAAGACGAACATCAGTGCCACGGTGGGCAGAATGTTGGGCAGCGTGACGTTGCGGAAGACCTGCCAGCCGTTAGCGCCCTCGATGAAGGCGGCTTCGAGCTGATCCTCGGGCGTCTGCCGCATCGCGGCAAAGAAGACGACCGTGAGGTAGCCCCAGAAATGCCAGATATCGACGCCCGCCACCGCGTAGAGGGCTGTGCGCGTATCGGTCAGCGGGTTGCTGATCGGAAACCAGTTGCGCGCCACATAGCCGAGCACGCCCGAGACCGGGTCGAAAACGATGTTCTGCCAAATCACCGCGTTGGCAACCGGCGACAGCACGTAAGGCAGGAGGAAGATGATCTGGAAGACGGCGCTGCTCTTCTTCCGGTTCATCAGGATGGACGCCGCGATCATGGCGATTGCCATGGGGATGGTGAGGAAGATCACCGTCCACTGCACGTTGTCGAACAGGGCGCCCCAGAAGACGGGGTCGGAAAACACCGCGGAGAAATTCTTGAGGCCGATAAAGACCGGGGTCGACGCGCCATCCCAATCGGTGAAGGCGACGACAAACGTCAGCAGTGCCGGTAGCAGCACAATGGCGACGCTGAGAAGCAAGGCCGGCGTGACGAACAGATAATGGTAGGTTCGAATGGACAGCGATCGGGCCATTGCCGCTCCGGCGTTTTTACTAGTTAAACGTTTCACTTACTCCCGGTCAAGCGATCCGAAACGGTTTACGCCCCCCAAATGCGTCCTAGTGCAGCAAGCCAGTTCTCCGAGCCGATGCGCTTCAGAAAGGCCTCGTCATAGCCATGCTGACGCAGGGCATCGAACAGCTTCTGGCTGCCGGCGACCGAGCCGATCGCCGCGGGGATCGACGCCCCATCGTAGTCGGAGCCGATGCCGACGCGCGATTCGCCGAGCCGTTCGATCAGCGCATCGAGGTGGCGGACCATCGAGTCGATACCGGTGTCGCTGGTCATCTTGCCATCTTCGCGGAGGAAGGAGGTCGCGAAGTTCAGGCCAACAAGGCCGTCGCTGTCGCGAATGGCGTCGAGCTGCTTTTCGGTGAGATTGCGCGGCGAAGGGGTGATGGCGTGAACGTTAGAGTGCGTCGCGATAAGCGGCGCATCCGACAGTTTTGCGATGTCCCAAAAGCCCTGCTCGTTCATATGCGAGAGGTCGATGAGGATTTTCTTGCGGTTGCATTCGCGGATCAACCGTTTGCCTGCCTCGGTCAGCCCGGGGCCCTGATCGGGCGATCCGGGAAATTGCAACGGTACGCCCGTGCCAAAAGCGTTTGCCCTGCTCCAGACGGGGCCGAGCGAACGGAGGCCGGCCGCATAGAGAATATCGAGGAGGTAAAGGTCTTCATCGATTGCGTCGGCGCCTTCGAGATGCAGCACCACGGCGATCTGACCGGCGGCAATCGCCTGCTTGATCTCCGCCACGTTGTGGCAAAATGCGATCTGGCCGTTGGACTTTTCGATGAGCCGCAACAGGAATGCGATCTCGCCCATGACCGAAGTCCAGGCCTCGGCTGGCGGCAAGGTCGGCGGCAGCGGGACGTTGAGAGCTCCCTGCCCGCTCGTGAGGTTCATCTTCTGCGCCGGAGGCGAAAACAGCGCAAAGAGCCCGCCGACAAAATGCCCCTGACGGGCCCGCGGCAAATCGATGTGGCCCTTGGTCGTGCCGCCGAGAAATTCGTCGAGCGGGGCGCCTTCCCGATCGAGATAGAGCCGGAGAAGCACATCGTTGTGGCCGTCAAAATACGGAACTGCGTCTGTCATAAGGTGGGAGCCCAAGAGATTCGGCGGTATGCCGTTCGTTCATCGTATCCGGGATTTGCAGCGACGCCAGAAGGTTGAGCCGCTAAAGTTGAACGACCGCGCAAGACGGAGATCGCAATGCCCAACGAAAACGGCCCTTTGACGCTGGCAATCGATATTGGTGGCACAGGCCTCAAGGCCGATGTGATTGACGCCAACGGGCAGCCCCAGGCCGAGCGGAAACGTGTGCCAACGCCGCATCCGGCGCCTCCCAAGAAAGTGCTTGAGGCGATCCGCGAGATGGTGGCCGAGCTGCCGGCGTTCGATCGCATCTCGGCCGGCTTTCCGGGCGTGGTCCGGAACGGCACGATCCTAACCGCGCCGCATCTTGGCACCGAGGACTGGCACGGCTTTGATCTGGAGCAGGCGCTGTCAGTGGCGTTCGAGCGCCCCGCCCGCGTGCTGAATGATGCCGAGGTGCAGGGATTTGGCGTGATCACCGGCAAGGGGCTTGAGTTCGTCCTGACGCTCGGCACCGGTGCCGGCACCGCGATGTTCCGTGACGGACTGCTGATGCCGCATCTCGAACTGTCGCAGCACCCCATCCGCCGAGAGATGACCTACGACGAATATATCGGCAACGCGGCGCTCGAGAACAAAGGTCCGCGCGATTGGAACCGGCGCATCCAGCGCGTGCTGAGCACGCTGTTCGTGCTCACGCATTTCGACACACTGCATCTTGGCGGCGGCAATGCCGATAAAGTCAAGAAACTGCCGCCAAATGTGGTCGTCGGTTCGAACGAGGCGGGGCTGACAGGCGGCGTGAAGCTCTGGGGCAGCGGTTGGCCGACCAACTAAGCTGTCGGCCGGCGCGCGCGGGCGCCTTCAGTTGACGGTGAAGCCTTTGACGAACGGGTCGCGGTCGTCGAGGAAGATCGTGTTGTATCCGGTGATCCAGGCCTGTCCAGCGATCGAAGGGACGATCGCATTGTAGTCGCCGACCTTCGTGGCCGACTTCACCTTGCCGCGGAAGAGGCTGCCGATGATGCTCTCGTGTACGAAGCCGTCGCCGACCTTCAGTTCGCCGAGGCCGAATTTTTGGGCCATACGTGCGGAAGTACCCGTGCCGCAGGGCGAGCGGTCGATGGCCTTTTCGCCGTAGAAGACAGCGTTGCGCGCATCGGCCTCGGGGTTCTTGGCCACGCCTGTCCACATCACGTGCCTGAGGCCGTTGATGGTGGGAAAATCCGGATGCTGAAAGGTATACTTCTCGCCGATCAGCTTCCGCGCGATCGGCGACAGGCGCTGGATATCGGACGCTGAAAACTGCGCCATGTCGGCGAAGTTCGGCTGCGATCCGAAGATCGCATAGAAGTTGCCGCCATAGGCGACGTCGAAGGTCAGCGGTCCAACCCCTGGCAGATCGATTTCGAGACCCGTCGCGTAGAGGAATGACGGGACGTTGGTGATCTTCACGCCGGTGACATGGCCGGCATTGTCCATCTCATATTCGGCATCGATGACGCCCGCCGGAACTTCGAGACGCAGGCGGCCCTGCTGCTTCGGGGCAACCAGCCCCTCCTCGATCATCACCGTCACCGTGCCGATGGTGCCGTGACCGCACATCGGCAAGCAGCCGGATGTTTCGATGAAGAGGATCGAGGCGTCGACGTCGTCCCGCAGCGGCGGGTAGAGAATCGAGCCACTCATCACGTCATGGCCGCGCGGCTCGAACATCAGACCGGTGCGGATCCAATCGTATTCAGCCAGAAAATGTTCGCGCCGGGCGTTCATGGTCTCGCCCTTGAGATCCGGTCCGCCGCCGGCGACAACCCGCACCGGGTTACCGGCGGTATGTGCATCGACGCAGAAGAAGCTTTTCCGGCTCATGGCGCCCTACCGAGAATGCGTGCCGCTCGCGGCTTGTTTGGCTGGGGCGCTAGGATTCGAACCTAGGAATGTCGGTACCAAAAACCGATGCCTTACCACTTGGCGACGCCCCAACGCGGGCGGTTGGTACACGTTTTGCCCCGGTCGCGCAACCAAACGGCGGGCGCACGATCTTGGCTTGAACACACGGGAACCCGAAGCTATAAAGCGCCGCGTTCGACCCGCAATTGCCGAGCTTCAAATCGGCGACAACGCGGCGGATGTTCAGGCATGACGGAGTATAGCGCAGCCTGGTAGCGCACCTGCTTCGGGAGCAGGGGGTCGAGTGTTCGAATCACTCTACTCCGACCAATCAAACCCCGGCCTCGCTCGAGGCTGGGGTTTTGTATTTTCGAGGGATTCTATTTTTCACTTTTGAGGGCAACTGCCGGCATGACCTTCGGCTCTCCCGCCCTTCCATCCAAGACGCTGCGGTTCGACGCGTCGATCAGACCTTTTGCGACAATTTCTGGCCGGCCTGTTACGAGACGTGACTTAGCTGCAGCGTTAATCGTTTCATCTCAAGCATTTTAAGTAGTGCTAAAATGCGCCTTCTTACAAACCGGTATAATCTTTTTTTCATGACTCGAATTAGCAAAAGGATTTGCTAGTAATTAGGTGCAATATAAACGAGCCATCGTTGTCGAGGGTAAACGTCATGGCCGCACATCTTCTCGTCGCAATCCTTGATTCTAGCCATGCGGCGCGGGATACTTACGCGGCGCTGTTGCACATAGAACTCGGGCTGGCGTTCGTTACCGCGGCCTCGGTCAGCGGCTTGCTGGATCAGCTTCAGCATAGAGTGCCCGACCTGCTAGTGGTTGGCGAGGACCATCCCGACCCGGCAGGCAGCCTTGGCGCTGTCGAAGCCCTGAATGCGTGCTTTCCCTCAATTCCTCTGATCGCCATCGGCCGTCACTATCCATCGCTGGGCGCTGAGGCGGTAATGGACACACCGGTCGACGCCATCGAACTGATCGGCGTTGCGCGTTCGCTGCTTCCCGCGCAATAATCGCTCGGGCGATCACGGAAGCGTGAAATGTGAATTCACAAATCCGTACAAGTTAAGATAATTGCGCGTCCAAGATCGGCGGCAGGGCCTAATGTTCGAAAACGAACCGGAATTGCTCGCCCTGCTGGCGGAGGATTTGGACCAGCGGTCGAGCAGGATAAGGGCTTTGTCGAATGAGAAGCTCGTCTATTATTTTCGGCTGCTGAGCGACTCGCGCGTCATCCGAAATGTTCCCTCCCTGGAACTGTTTGAGGCGGAGCTGCGCGCTCGACATCTGCCGGACGGTCGGAGCCACTGACGGGACTCGTGAGGATCATCCGCATCAAGTCGGCGGTATTCCTCGCACCAAGTTTATGCATCACGTGAAGCCGGTGCACCTCGACGGTACGCGACGAGATGCCGAGCTTGAGGGCGGTCTCCTTGTTCGACAGCCCGCTGGTGACCATCTGCAACACCTCGCGCTCGCGCCGCGTGAGGTTGCGGAAGCCACGGAGCGCCCCGGTCGCGTGCGGGAGCGAAGGCCGCTGGGTGACAAAGGACGCCGACAGCCCTTCGCGCAGCACCCGGGAAAGGTATTCGATGTCGATGGGCTTGGCCATCACGTCGACCACGCCCAGTCTCATTGCCGCGGTCGCTGATTTCAGGTCGGCGGCATCCTGAATCATCACGGTCACGACGAGCGGCATTCTCTGTTGGATCAGCTGGATCGCCGTAACGCCGCTCTCTACGCCGATACGAGCATTGATGATGACGGCGTCAGGCGTCCGATCCTGCAACTTGGCGAAAAGATCGAGAACATTGTGGATCTGCAGAACCTCGTAGCCTTCGAACTTGATGGCTGCGGCAATCACGCGGCACGATTGAAGATCGCTGTCGACGACGAAAACGAGTCGGTCCTTGTTGAGCGAAAATGCGTAGGTTGAGGTCGGTTCGTTATTGGCCATTGCCCTACCCTCCTCGGAATCCAATGCAGAATTAGACGCCTGAACTGATTTACGAGTAGTTGCGTGGTGCTATGAAGTACTACGTAGTTTTTGTCAGCGCCAGTTGTCGTCAGAATCACTGACGTATCATAGCGCCAGACAAAACAAAAAAGCCGGCCCGTGGGCCGGCTTTGAGACGCTGATCACATTCCCGCTCAGAGCTTTTTCGGCAGCAGCGCCCAGGCGCCAGCCACCGAAACGGCGGCGAAGGCCATTTTGAGAATATCCCAGACGATGAAGGGGGCGACGGCGCCATTCCAGGCGATGGTGAGCAAATCGCCGCCTGCAAGCCACTTGGGCAGCTCGCCCCTCGACTGCAAAATCATGTTGGCAACGACCATCAGCCAGGCGAAGCCGAAAGCGAACGATACTGCATCGGCGACGAGCATTGCGAGAAGCAGCGGCAACAGGCGGGTGCCGCGGTCAGCAACCATGCCGATGATAAAGGCCATGGGCAGCCAGCCGACGATGAAGCCGAAGCTCGGCGAAAAAACGTAGCCGATGCCGCCGCCAGCTGAGAATACGGGCAGGCCCGAGAGACCTTCGACGATATAGAGAGCGACGGTTGCGACGCCGAGCCGCCATCCGAAGGCCCCGGCAAGCATGGCGACGACCATCGACTGGAGGGTAATGTGGACCGGCCAGACTGGCACCTGGACTTTGGCAGCAATGGTCAACGCGACGGTGCCCAGCACGACGGTCGCCAGGCCGGAAACCAGTTTCGCCGAGTCCGTCTTGGGCGCAAACGTGCCAAGCAGCGTCTTCGGTGTGGTCAAAGTCACGGCCATCGCTATACCTTCCATGTCGGGGACTATCGAAACTTCATAATCGCTCACTTCCGGTCAGGCAATGGCCAGTACTTCCGAGAGCTTGCAGGTCAACACGGACTTTGACCCCGCGACGGGGCGACTCGTCGACGTGGTCGAGGGTATCGGCCGCGTCACGGCGCCCAATCGCGGGCCTTACACGTTCACCGGGACGAATACCTTCCTCATCGGCTTCGACAGGCTGTTCGTGCTCGATCCCGGCCCGAACGATTCGACTCATCTCAAGGCGCTGATCGCGGCCATCGATGGGCGGCCTGTCGAAGCAATTCTGCTGACCCATACCCATCGCGACCACTCGGGACTTGCCCGTAGGCTCAAGGTCAAGACCGGCGCGCCGATCTGGTTCGGCGGGCCGCACCGGCTCTATCGCAATGCCGGCTGGCTGGAGAAGCGCATCCTGTCGCGATCCTGCGACTTCAATCTAATGCCCGATGGCGTGTTGTCGGACGGAGACTCCCTGTCGATCGACGGCATCGACCTCACCGTCATGGCGACACCGGGGCACTGCGAAAATCATCTCGCCTTCAGCCTTGCCGGTACACCTTGCCTCTTCACCGGCGACCACATCATGGGGTGGAGTTCGACGCTGGTCGCGCCGCCGGACGGGTCGATGGGCGACTATATGCGTTCCCTCGAGAACGTTATCGTTTCGCCCTTCACCTACTATCTGCCGGCCCATGGCGGACCAATTCCCGAGGGCCGCAAATATGCCCGTGCCCTGATGGCGCATCGGATGGATCGCGATCGCGAGATTCTGCTTGGCATCGGCAGCGGCGCCAGCACGGTGGGACGCCTCGTCAGCCGCATCTACCAGGACCTGTCGCCTGCGCTGAGGCCCGCGGCGGCCAAGACCGTCGAGGCGCATCTTGAAAACCTCATCGCTCGCGGCGAGGTAGCGGTGCGGCGTGGCCCATTCGGGGCGAACTACACCCGGATATCGACGCCGTCAGTTGCCGAGTCCGAGGACGCATAGGCCGAAAAGCCAGCGCGGAGGTCTAGCGTCAGCGCTTTCGTCCACGAGGCGCAGGAGCTGGGACCACCGGAGCGTTGTCGGTTTGCGATTCGGCATCGGTGTCATCCCCGGTGCCCGCTGGCTGGTCCTTCATCAGCACCGTCATCCGTTCATCGAGCGCGTTGAGAAAGCTCTCGATGCGGCTCCCATTGACGCCCGGCTCGTGAAGCGAGGTCAGCGAGGCGCAGCGCATATCAACCGCTGAGCCGGCGTTGCCGCCGTCATCGCTGACGCGAATCGAGACCTCGTCGCGGAAGCCAAGCAGGGTCATAGCTACCGCATTGATTTGTCCGCTGGCGCCTGAGCCGTCTGGCGCACGCCTCAGACGAACATCCCAGCCGCGATCGAGGACAAGCTTATCGACGACGGCGAACATCTGGTCCGCCGGGATCGGATAGTGCCGGGTCTTAATATTGGGGAAGCGGAGGGCGATCGTCTGGGCAGCCGCCGCCGATATCGGCCTCAATGCAAGGCCCGAGGTCAGCGGTGGCGGATTGACCGAATCGGTCGAGACCTCATCCACCAGCGGATAAAGCACATAGTCTGCAGCGAGCAGGCCCAGCGGAACAAAGCAGGCAAGGCTGAAGATCAGCCCGGTGATCGCCCTACCCCAGCCTTCGTCGCCGGTGATCCAGATCCGGACGAAAGCAACGATGCTGGTGATCAATGCGGCGAGGGCCACAAGAATCGCCGCGATCTCGACGATCTCGAAGGTATCGGTGCCGAGCGCGCGGCCGCGATGCATCAAGACCGGGATGACAGCAAGAGGCAGGGCGAAACTACCAAGCCGACGAGCCCAGATTGCCCATCTAGAAGTGCGGACGAGAAGGCGCATCGGCAGTCCCTCAGCCGGGCATTAAGGATAAAGCCGCTGCCGGCGCCAGGGCTGGCCCGCAGCATCGCGCGTGAACACGACGCGATCATGCATCCGGTGGGCGCCATCCTTCCAGAATTCGATGGCGAGCGGCACGATTCTGAAGCCCGACCAATGCTTCGGCCTCGCCACCGGTTTGTCGCCAAGGCTTTGGCTGAGCGCTTCGACGCGGGCGACCAGGACATCCCGGCTTTCGAGCGGCCGCGATTGCTCGGACGCAGTCGAAGCGATCTGCGAGGCTCTGGCACGGGTCGCGAAATAGGCGTCGGCTTCCTCCGGAGACACCAGCTCAACGCCCCCCCGCGCGCGAACCTGCCGGCGCAGCGATTTCCAATGCATCACCATGGCGGCCTGCGGATGGGCAAGCAGTTGCCTGCCCTTGGCACTTTCGAGATTGGTGAAAAAAACGAAGCCGCGTACGTCCCTGGCATTCATCAGCACCATGCGAACATCGGGCAATCCGGTCGCGTCGACGGTGGCTACAGCCATGGCGTGTGGATCGTTCGGTTCGCTCGCCCGTGCCTCGGTGAACCACTCCTCGAAGACCGCAAATGGATCGATTGCAGCGCGATCGCTGTCGTCGTAGAGGCGTTCGGTCAAACTCGGCATGGCCATCAAACCTCGGGAAAACGGCCTCGCAGAGGGGAATCTGGACAAGTTCCGGGCCCGTCGCCATATAGGATGCGAAAATGCGGTCATGCAACCGCCCCTGATTCGGAAGAGACATGCGCGACCCCTACACGGTGCTTGGCGTGCCCCGGTCGGCAGGCGAGAAGGATTTGAAATCCGCCTATCGCCGGCTGGCTAAAGCTCATCACCCCGACCAGAACCAGCAAGACCCCAAGGCTCAGGCGAAGTTCGCCGAGATTTCAGCCGCTTACGATTTCCTCTCGGACGACGATCGCCGGGCGCAGTATGACCGGGGCGAGATCGACGAAAGCGGCCAGCCGAAATTCGCTGGTTTCGGAGCAGGCGGCTTCAACGGCGCGGCACGCGGCGGACGCGCGCGCGCCTCTGCCAACGCCGGCGGTTTCAGCGCGGAGGATATCCTCAAGGAATTCATGAGCGGGTTTGGTGGCGCCGGAGCGACCAGGCGGCCCTCGGGCGGCGCGGGATCACCGGGCTGGGATCCATACGCGAACACCGGGACCGGGCAACGAACCGGTCGCGGCGAAGATGCCACGGTAACCGTCGCGATCAAGCTCGAAGATGCGCACGCCGGTGCATCGGTGCCGGTGCGTATGCCGAACGGCAAAACGCTCTCGGTCAAGATTCCCGATCATGTCGAGGATGGACAGCAGATCCGTCTCAAGGGCCAGGGTTTCCCCTCGCCGATCGGTGGTGGTGAAGCCGGCGACGCGCTGGTGACGGTCAAGTTCGAACGTCATCGCCAGTTCAGGCGCGACGGCAAGGACCTCCGGGTCGATGTACCGATTACGCTCTATGAGGCTGTGCTCGGCGCCAAGGTGCGTGTGCCGACGCTCGATGGTTCGGTTGAGATCAATCTGCCGCCGGGTGTCGATGTATCGAAATCGCTGCGCCTCAAAGGCAAAGGCCTCTACGGCGATGGTGACCTCTACGCTGGTCTCAGGATCGAACTGCCAGAGGGCGGCGATGCCGACCTCGAAGGACTGATGCGATTCTGGCGGGACGAGAAGCCCTACAAAGTTCGCGAATAGCATCGCTTCCCTTAAGCGAGGGCCGACGCATGCCCCGCGTCAGCCGTGGACCGGGGCTTCAAGGTAGAGATCGATAAGGCGCCGCGCGCGGCGCATGCAGGCCTGGTCGGCCTCGTCGGGTAATGCGGTAATCTTGGTCGGTAACTCCATGCCGGTCACGCGCTCAAAAATGATGGCGCATCGGGGACCCTCATCACGCATTACGATCTCGTGCTCACGATAGACTTCCCTCATCACTGGCCCTCCGACTCACCGCGACGCTGCGGCGACGTGTGCTGCTTAGCAGCGCATAAGCGAGGTGGTGATCACGCGCCCATGACTGGTTAACAAGCGTTAACCCGAATGCGTCAAATCCCGTGGAGCGGCGGCGCGAGCCAGGCGATCGTTGATCGCCTCGCCAAGCCCGGCAGCGGGAATCGGCGCCACCGCGATGGTGTCGACGCCCGCGGCATCGAGTTCGTGCAGCATCGAGAAGAGGTTGCGCGCTGCCTCGCGGGGATCGGCCGATGCCGAGAGGTTGCGCATCGGCCCGCGCCAGTTGTGCGGCGCCTGTCCGAAGGCGAGGTAGGCTTCGCCATCAGCCGGCGAAATTGCATCGAGACGAAGCAGCGCCCGCGGGGCGTAGTGGCTCGCCATCATCCCTGGTGCGACGATGCCTTCATGCCCCGATGCCTTACCGATCTTGCGTCCGAGCACCGCTTCGATCTCGGTCCGCGGCATCGCCCCGGCGCGGAGTTGAACGACCTCGTCGCCATCGACCTTGATTATGGTTGACTCGAGCCCCGCGGCGCAGGCTCCGCCATCCAGCACCGGTATGGTCCCGCCGAAACCTGCCACCACCTGCGCAGCCGTTGTCGGCGACAGCCGGCCGGAGGGGTTCGCCGAAGGGCCGGCAAGCGGCCGACCGGTAAGCGCAATGAGCTCCAGCGCCATCGGATGATTGGGGATACGGACGCCGACCGTATCGAGACCAGCGGTCACCAGATCGGAGAGCGGCGCGCCCGGCAACTTGGGCAACACGAGCGTCAGCGGGCCTGGCCAGAGGGCCGCAAGCTTTTTCGCCAACGGCGAGAACACGGCCAGCGTTTCGGCCATCGCCAGATCGGCGCAGTGGGCGATCAGCGGATTGAAGCGCGGCCGGCGCTTGGCCTCGTAGATGGCCAGAACCGCTTCGGAGCTGCCGGCATCGGCGCCAAGGCCGTAGACCGTCTCTGTCGGGAAGGCGACAAGACCGCCGGCTCTCAGAATAAGGGCGAAATCGGCAATGCTTGTGGGGGAGGAAGGCAGTTTCTGCATGGGGCTCTTGGTTTGACAAGGCAGTGCCCCCGCGTCAAGAAATGGCTGGCCCCTCGCCCCGAGACTCCAATCAAATGTCGACCCTGCTCGTCAGCCAGCCCAATTTCGAGAGCCATGTGACGCCAAGCGGTCACCCGGAGCGCGCCGAGCGCATCCGGGCGGTCGAGGAGGCGCTGTCGCGGCCACGCTTCGACAAGCTGATCCGCAGGGAAGCGATCAGCGGCGACCTGGCGCTGGCGGAGCTGGTGCATTCGCCGGATTACCTCAAGCGGTTGCGTGCCGCGCGCCCGGCCGAAGGAATTGGGCGGATAGATGAGGACACGTTCATTTCCTCAGGTTCGCTCGACGCGGTGGCGACCGGTCTCGGCGGTGCACTGATGGCGCTCGAAGCGGTGCTGCTCGGCACTGTCGACAACGCCTTCTGCGCGATCCGGCCGCCTGGTCATCATGCCGAGCGCGACCGGCCAATGGGGTTTTGCCTCGTCAACACCATCGCCATCGTTGCCCGTGAGGCGCAGCGGAAGTTCGGTGCGGATCGTATCGCGATCGTCGATTTCGACGTGCATCACGGCAACGGCACGCAGGACATTTTTGAGCGCGACCCGACGGTGTTTTACGCCTCGAGCCACCAGATGCCGCTCTACCCAGGTACGGGTCATCCCAAGGAGACCGGCGTCGGCAACATCGTCAACGCGGCGCTGCCGCCGAATTCGGGCGGCGCAGAAATGCGTGAGGCTTATAAGGAGCGCATCTTTCCGGCGCTGAACGACTTCGCGCCCGACCTGCTGCTGATCTCGGCCGGGTTCGACGCCGACTATCGCGACCCGCTGGCCCAGCTCAACTGGAATGCCAACGACTTTGCCTGGGTCACCGGGCGGCTGATGGATTTTGCCGAACGGCGCTGCGACAACCGCATCGTCTCGCTACTTGAGGGCGGCTACGACCGGGGTGGGCTGGCCGCCGGGGTGACAAGCCACGTCGCGGTGTTGCAGGATGGCGAAGTCGGCGCCGATGCCGGCGAGGAGTTTTAGGGTGCCCGAAGCAGCAGACCACGACGTCAGCGCGATGAGCTTTGAGGCGGCGCTGGCCGAGCTCGAACAGATCGTCGCCAAGCTCGAAAGCGGGCAGGCGCCGCTGGCCGAATCGATTGCCATCTATGAACGCGGCGAGGCGCTGAAGGCGCAGTGCGAGGCGTTGCTGAAATCGGCCGAGGCGCGCATCGAGAAGATCACGCTCTCCCGCGATGGCAAGGCCGTGGGCACCGAGCCGCTGGATAAGTAGCCGCCGCGAGACCTCACCATTTCTTGTGCCGCTTGCGGTTCCCCCGATTGGCTAAATCGGCTAGAGCGTCGCCAACATGACTGACACTCCTCCGAAAACTAAAAAGCCGCTCACGGGGCTCGCTCTATTCCGCATCATCCTCTGGGCGCTCGTCGTTGTGGTCGGCTTTGCCGCCGCCGGCCTTTATTTCTGGAAGCCACCCGCCGGACCGGTCGGGCTGACTGGCGCGCCGTTCACGCTAGAATCGACCGCCGGTGGCGAGTTCACGCAGGCGAACTTCAAGGGTACGCCGACCGCGCTGTTTTTTGGCTATACATCCTGCCCCGATGTTTGCCCGACCACCATGGCCGAGCTCTCGGCGGTTCAGCAGCAGCTAAAACTGTCGCCGAACCAATTCAGGGTCGTATTCGCCACCGTCGATCCCGCCCGTGACAGCTTGAAAGTGCTCCAAGGTTACGTGTCGAATTTCGGCTCCTCATTTATCGGCCTCACCGGTACGCAGGCGCAGGTCGACGCGGCCAAGGCAGCGTTCGGCATCTACTCGAAGAAGGGCCCGGACGACGGCACCGGTACCTACCTTGTCGATCACACGGCGACGGTGTTCCTGCTTGGCAAGGACGGAGAGTTCGAAGGCACGATCGCCTATGGCGAGGACCAGAAGGCCGTGGCCGACAAGATCAAACGCCTCGCCGGGGCATGAGCGACCGCATCCGGCTCGATCTCGCGATCGAGGCGCGCAAACTCCTGCCGAGCCGTGCTCGGGCGCGCGACGCAATCCTCCGCGGCACGGTGACCGTCAATGGCGCCCTTGCCTTCAGGCCCAACCAGATGGTTGGCGACGCGGATCGGATCGAGCTTGACGATCCCGCGGCCCGATACGTCTCCCGCGCCGCTCTCAAGCTGATCGCCGGGCTCGATGCCGGCGGCATCGACGTTGAAGGCAAAACCTGTCTCGACGTCGGCGCCTCGACTGGCGGATTTACGCAGGTGCTGCTGGAGCGCGGGGCCGCCAAGGTGTTCGCCGTCGATGTGGGTCACGATCAGCTCAACCAGAGAATCCGGAACGACGCAAAAGTCGTTGTGCTGGAATCGCAAAATGCCCGCGAGCTGACGCGCGAGTTGATTCCCGATCCGATCGATCTGCTGGTCTGCGACGTGAGTTTCGTCTCGGTGACGAAGGTTCTCGCCGCCCCGCTATCTCTTTGCCGGTCCGGCGCCGATGCGGTTATTCTTATCAAGCCTCAGTTCGAGGTTGGCCTCGCCCATATCGGCAAAGGCGGTATCGTCACCGATGAGGCGGCAATCGAGGCCGCGACAAGCGACGTCATACGATTCATGGCCGGCTGCGGCTTCAGGCATCGCCTCTCAGTCCTTTCCCCGATTGCCGGTGGCGACGGCAATCGGGAGATTGTGGCGGTGTTTCGCAGCTGAAGGCCATCCATCGGCAAATGCCGATTGAGGTACGTAGATCGATCTGATAGCTTGCTCTCGCTTCGGCCTCCCCGAAGCTTTCGTGTCCCGGCTTATCTTGCGCGTCCATGCCGCCTTTGGGCGGACCTCCCCGTTGGGTGCGCTGCCCGGGACTTTGCAAAATTCGAATAAGACAAGGCAGGTCAATCATGCAGTACCGTCGTTTGGGCAAATCGGGGCTCAAAGTTTCCGAGTTTTCGTTCGGTGCCTGGGTCACCTTCGGCAAGCAGGTCGGCGAGGACGCCGCCGTTTCGATCATGGGCGCCGCCTATGATGCCGGCATCAACTTCTTCGACAACGCCGAAGGCTATGAGCAGGGCAACGCCGAAGTCGTGATGGGCGAAGCGCTCAAGCAGCTCAAATGGGACCGCTCGACCTACGCGGTTTCCTCGAAAGTGTTCTGGGGCGGCTCGAAGCCGACGCAGAAGGGTCTTTCGGCCAAGCACGTCACCGACGGCGCCCATCAGGCGCTGAAGCGGCTCCAGGTCGAGTATCTCGACCTCTATTTCTGCCACCGCCCGGACATCGATACGCCGATCGAAGAAACGGTCCGTGCGATGCACAACCTCATCGTGCAGGGCAAGGTGATCTACTGGGGTACATCGGAATGGACCGCCCAGCAGCTCACCGAGGCTTACGCCGTTGCCCGCGCGCACGACCTGACCCCGCCGACGATGGAACAGCCCGAATACAACCTGTTCCGCCGCGAAAAGGTCGAGGGTGAATTCCTGCCCCTTTACGACCTGCTTGGCCTTGGCACCACGATCTGGTCGCCGCTGGCGTCCGGCATTCTGACCGGCAAGTACAACAACGGCATTCCCGCCGACAGCCGTATCGCCCTCCCCGGCTACGAATGGCTCAAGGACCGCCTTGAAAGCGCCAAGGGCAAGGACGAGCTGGCCAAGGTCCAGAAGCTGGCCAAGCTCGCCGACGAAGTCGGCCTGCCGATCCACCACTTGGCCCTGCTCTGGTGCAACGCCAACCCGAACGTCTCGACGGTTATCCTCGGCGCCTCAAAACTCAGCCAGCTCAAGGACAACCTCAAGGCGCTCGATTCGAAGAGCAAGCTGACGCCCGAAGTGATGGCCAAGATCGAAGCCATCGTCGGCAACAAGCCGCCGGCGCCGGAGCGTTACGGCCAGTAGTTCTCCCTTACAGGGACTTGACGACAGAGACCTCGCCCTTCGACAAGGGCGGGGTCTTTCGTTTGGGAGCGGATCGTGGCCAAGACTCTCACCACCATCGGGTTCGATGCCGACGATACGCTCTGGCACAATATGAAGTTCTACGACCTGACGGAGGCGCGGTTCGCGGCGCTTCTCAGGGACTATGCGGAGCCAGGCGATCTCGCGCAGCGGCTGCTGGCGGCGGAACGCAAGAACCTCAAGCTCTACGGTTTTGGCATCAAGGGTTTTACGCTCTCGATGATCGAGACGGCCATCGAGGTGACCGAAGGCAAGATACCGGCAAGTGTTGTGGGCGATATTCTCGATGCCGGGCGGGATATGCTGAGCCATCCGGTCGAGCCACTGCCGTTTGCGCGCGAGGCGCTGGAAGCACTGGCACCGTCATACAAGCTCGTCCTCATCACCAAGGGCGACCTGTTCGACCAGGAGCGCAAGGTCGCGGCGTCAGGGCTGGGCGATTATTTTGCGGGCGTTGAGATCGTCAGTGACAAGACCGCCGATACCTATGCCAGGCTTTTCGCCCGGCATGGCGACGGCCCCGAGCAGGCGCTGATGGTCGGCAATTCGCTCAAATCGGATGTTGTCCCCGCGCTCAAGTCCGGCGCGTGGGGCGTCTATGTGCCGCACGAGATCGAGTGGGCAATAGAGCGCGAGGACGAGCCGGCGCACGCCCCTCGCTATCGGCGGATTGGTGACCTCAGCGGCCTCGCAGAGGTGATAGCCGAGATCGGCTAGTACCCGACCCCACCTTCCCGACCTGTCTGCCCACGATGGCGCAGGAAGTGGTCGGCGAGCACGCAGGCCAGCATGGCTTCGCCGATCGGTACGGCGCGGATGCCGACGCAGGGGTCGTGGCGGCCTTTGGTCGAGACTTCCGTCTCCTCGTTCGAGGTGGTGACAGTCCGGCGCGGCGTCAGGATGGACGAAGTCGGCTTCACGGCAAACCGCGCCACGATCGGATCGCCGTTGGAAATGCCGCCGAGAATGCCGCCGGCGTGGTTGGAGAGGAAATACGGCCCCTGATTGCCGGCCCGCATTTCGTCGGCATTCTCAATGCCGGTCAAACTCGCGGCTTCCATGCCGGCGCCGATTTCGACGCCTTTGACCGCGTTGATCGACATCAGCCCGGCGGCGATATCGGCCGAAAGCTTGCCGTAGATCGGGGCGCCCCAACCGGGCGGCACGCCTTCGGCCACGACTTCGATCACCGCGCCGACGGACGAACCGGCCTTGCGGATGCCGTCGAGGTAGCCTTCCCACTCGGCTGCAGCCTTGGCGTCGGCGCAGAAGAACGGGTTCTGGCCTACCTGCTCCCAATCGAAATTGGCGTAATCGATCTTATGCGGCCCCATCTGGACGAGGCTGCCACGGATTTTCACCGTTGGGATCACCTGCCGAGCAATCGCGCCGGCGGCAACGCGCGCGGCGGTCTCACGCGCCGAAGCGCGGCCAGAACCCTTGTAGTCGCGGATGCCGTATTTCTGCTGGTAGGTGAAATCGGCGTGGCCGGGGCGGTACTTATCCTTGATCTCGGAATAATCCTTCGACCGCTGGTCCGTGTTCTCGATCAGCAGCGAGATCGGCGTGCCGGTGGTCTTGAGGACACCGTCGCGCTCGTCCTCAAACGTGCCGGAGAGGATTTTGACGATATCGTCTTCGCGGCGCTGCGTGGTGAAGCGCGACTGGCCGGGCTTACGCCGATCGAGATCGTGCTGGATGATCTCGGCGCTGATCGGGATGCCCGGCGGGCAGCCGTCGACTACGACGCCAATCGCAGGTCCGTGGCTTTCACCCCACGAGGTGAAGCGGAACATCTGGCCGAAAGTGTTGAACGACATGGGCGCCTCGCGAGGATGAGGCGGTTCTAGGAGGGCGTCACGCGCCGGTCAATCGTCCCAGCTTTCGCCGGCCGGATAGACGGTCGCGCGGCCATCGATGAAATGGATGACCGAATCCTGTGGCGGGAACCAGTTTACGGTCTTTTCGCGCGGATAGCCCTCAATCAGGTGCATCAGCACGCGCAGGAGCCCACCGTGGGCGACGACGATCGACGGCCCGGCAAGTGAGCCGCCGAAATCGCTGACACGCGCGGCGAGGTCGGCATAGCTTTCGCCCTGCGGCGGCCGAAAATCCCAAAAACTGGCATCGCGCTCGCCGGCAATCACCATTTCGCCACCGGCGAGTTCGGTGTGCAGCCGGCCCTCATAGATGCCGAACGAAATTTCGATCAGCCGCGGATCTACCGTGACTTCGGGCAGCGGTGGGGCAAAGTGGGCGCGCACGCGCTCCATCGTCTCGCGGGTGCGGCCGAGCGGGGAGACGTACCAGGCGAAATCGGCCGGGGTCCGGCCGTCGCGTTCCAGCAGGTGCCGCAGCAGCGCGCCGTTCTTATCCGCCTGGCCGCGCCCGATATCGTTGAGCGGAATATCGCGCGAGCCTTGGTAGCGGTTCTGCGCGTTCCAATCGGTCTGCCCATGGCGGACGAAAAACAGCTCGGGCCAGATCAGGGCAGACATTTTTGGGCTCGTGATTTGCGGGTGGTCGGAAAGCGGCAGTCAGGCGCCGGCTGCGGGCTCGATTGATTCTTCGTCCATGAGCTTCATGCCCACGACATTGAAGCCGGCATCGACATAGTGGATTTCGCCGGTGACGCCGGAGGAGAGATCGGAGAGAAGATAGAGCCCGGCCTTGCCGACATCGTCGATGTCGACATTGCGGCGGAGCGCGGCGTTCGATTCCTGCCAGTGCAGCATGTCCCGGAGGCCCGAAATACCCGAGGCGGCGAGCGTCTTGATGGCGCCAGCCGAGATCGCATTGACGCGGATACCATCCTTGCCCATGTCGACCGCGAGGTAGCGAACCGAAGCCTCGAGCGCGGCTTTGGCGACGCCCATGACGTTGTAATTGGGGATATAGCGCTGGGCGCCGTAGTAGGTCAGCGTCAGCAGCGAGCCACCCGCGCTCATCAGCGGTTCGGCGCGCTTGGCAATTGCGGTGAACGAATAGACCGAGATGTTCATGGTCATGGCGAAGTTCGCCGCGCTGGTATCGATGTAGCGGCCGTCGAGCTCGTTCTTGTCGGAAAAGCCGATGGCGTGGACGAGGAAATCGAGGTGGCCCCAGCGTTCCTTGATCTGCCGGAACGCCTCATCCATCGCCGCGTCGTTGGTGACATCGCACTCAAAGAGGAAATCGGAGCCGGCTTCGGCCGCCAGCGGCTCGACGCGCTTCTTGAGCGCATCACCCTGATAGGAGAAGGCAAGCTCGGCGCCCTGCCCGGCCAGCGCCTTGGCGATGCCCCAGCCGATCGAGCGATTGTTGGCGACGCCCATGATCAGGCCGCGTTTGCCGGCCATCAGCCCTTCGGCCATGTCTTTCCCCTCGGGTTGTTTTGCCGCTTGTGGCATGGGCCGCAAAATCGGGCAAGTTAAGGCTTCTCGGCTGCCGGGTCGCGGATTATGGTCCGCCCATGTCGTTGACCTCCCCTCAAATCGCCGCCGGATTGACGGGCCTGATCGGTGCCGGCTCGGTGATTGCCGATCCGGCGCGCATGGCGAATTACCTCAACGAGCCCCGCAAGCGCTTTCATCAGCCGGCATCGGCGGTGGCACTGCCCGGCTCGGTTGCCGAGGTTCAGGCAATTTGCCGCTGGGCCAGCGACAACCGCGTGGCGCTGATCCCGCAGGGCGGCAATACCGGGCTCGTCGGGGCGCAGGTGCCACTTTTGGGTCATGAGGTGATCGTCAGCCTCGGCAAGCTCAATACAGTGCGTGAGATCAATGCCGACGCAGGCAACATGACGGTCGAGGCGGGCCTGACGCTGCAGGAGGCGCATCAGGCCGCCGAAGCCGCAGGCGCGATGTTTCCCCTGTGGATCGCCTCGCAGGGATCGGCGCGGATCGGCGGGGTGCTGTCGAGCAATGCGGGTGGCGTGCAGGTATTGGCTTTCGGCAATGCGCGCGAGCTTTGCCTCGGGGTCGAGGCGGTTTTGGCGGACGGCCGGCTCTATCGCGGACTCAACGCGCTGAAGAAGGACAATACCGGCTACAACCTCAAGGATCTGCTGGTCGGCGCCGAGGGGACGCTCGGCATCATCACGGCGGCGACGCTGAAGCTTTTCCCGCAGCCCGAGGCGCATGAGACAGCGCTCTGCAATGTCGCTTCGCCGGCTGATGCCCTGAAACTGTTTTACGCCGCGCGGAGCCGGGTCGGCTCGCGGCTGACGGCCTTCGAGATCGTGCCGTGGCTCGGCCTCGACATGCAGCTGCGGCACAAGATGCTCGACCGCGATCCGACGGCGGGAAAATCGCCGTGGTACGTGCTGATCGAGGTCAACCGCATGAAAGGGAATGCTCCGGGCGCCCTGCAGGAGGCACTCGAAGCAGCGCTCGGCGACGGGCTCGTAACGGACGCCGTCATCGCCGAGTCGGAAGCCGACCGAACGCGGATGTGGTCCTTCCGTGAGCAGATGTCGGATGTTCAAAGCCGCGAAGGCGCTTCAATCAAGCACGATGTGTCGGTGCCGATCGCAGCGGTGCCGCAATTGATCGCCGAGGGCTCAGCTGCCGTCGAGCGGGCGATTCCCGGCGTGCGGGCCTGCCCGTTCGGCCACATGGGCGATGGCAATATCCACTTCAATTTCAGCCAGCCGGTGGGCGCCGATCCCAAGGTGTTCATGGCGCAGGAGAAGGTTGCCAACAAGGCGATTTACGATGTGGTGCTGAAGCTTGGCGGCTCGGCTTCGGCCGAGCATGGCATCGGTCAACTCAAGACCGACCTGTTGAAGCAAGTGAAGGATCCGGTGGCACTCGAAATGATGCGCTCGATCAAGCAGGCGCTCGATCCGAACGGCATCATGAATCCCGGCAAGGTCCTGGGTTAGGCATGGAGCCAAACGCGGCGAGCGTCGCGCTGATCGACGGCGACAAGGTTCTGCTGATCCAGCGGGCGTTCGAGCCTTATCGCGGGCTGTGGACGCTGCCCGGCGGGCGACATGAGCCCGACGAAACGATCGATGATACGGCCATCCGCGAGATTTGGGAGGAACTGGCAATCGATGTCTTCAATCCCAAACCAGTGATGGCGATGCGTCTCAGCACGGGATTTCTGCTGCAAGTTTTTGCGACGCGAGATTTTTCGGGCGAACTTCACCCCTCGCCGGAGATCGCGGATTGGCGCTGGCTGCGGCCGGACGAGATCGCCGGGCTCGCCACGACGCCCGATCTTGATGATGTCCTGGCGCGCGCTTTTGCGCTGTTCAGCGGCAGCTAGCGCCTTGGAAAATTCGGCTTTTCCACCTAAGCCTAGGGCTGTGAAAACGCTGCTCCGCCCTGCCCTCGTTCTCCTGCTGACGTCCCTCGCACGGCCGGCGCTGGCGGTCGATCCGTTGTATGAGCCGCAGCTCGAGCACTTGAGCCAAGTCCTTGGCAGCCTTTATTTTCTTGGGCCGCTCTGCAAGGCCGGTGGTAAGGACTGGCGTGTCGAAATGAGCGAACTCATTGCCCTCGACAACCCTGATGACGACCGAAAACAGCGGCTGGCTGGGGCTTTCAACGACGGCTACCAATCCTATGCCCGGCTTTACCGCGAATGCACCATTTCGGCGCAGACGGCGATGGCAAAACTGCTGACCGATGCCGAGCAGACCGCCCGCGATATTCACGCGCACTACGCCGAATAGAAATTTGTGTAGAAGAAGCGCCTGAATACGCCAAATAACGTGAAAAATCGGCTTAATGCTGAAAGTGATCCGGCACGGGATTGCCTGTCGAGCGTAAACCGGTTTACTAAGCAATTGCTAACGCATTAGCTAAAATTGCTGACGGGGCGTTAACCTTCAGGTTACTTCCCGGACGCGCCCGCTGAACGACCATGTTACCTCAAAGTGCCATGAACGGGAGTCGCCCCATTTTTAACTCCGCCAGTCTCGAACGCCTCGCCGGGAATGACGCGGAAGAGCGTCAGCTTGCCCTTGAATATCTGGCCGAGGCCTGGAACTCGGCCGAGGACGATGGCGTCGAGACGCAGGCGCTGGCTCATGCCTCGCTGTTCGCGGCGCTGGCGACGCTGGTCCGGGCGCATGGCGAAGAAGCAACGGCCGAACTCGTCGCCGGCCTGCCCGATCGCATCCGTTCGGGCGAATACAATCTCGAGCGCTCGCTGCAGTAGCTAGCGACCTTCCAGGAACCGGATCGGCTTTCCCGCCGCGGCGGTCACCAGCTCACCCTGCCACATGACTTTCTCGCCGCGGACAATCGTGCCGACCGGCCAGCCGTTGACGGTGACGCCGTCGTAGGGCGTCCAGCCGGCTTTGCTCTTGATCCAGCTACTGGTGATGGTCTCGCGGCGCTTCAAGTCGACGATGGTAAAATCGGCATCGTAGCCAACGGCGATGCGGCCCTTGTTGGCGATGCCGAACAGGCGCTGCGGGCCGGCGCTGCTCATATCCACCAGCCGTTCGAGGCTTATGCGCCCGGCATTGACGTGGTCGAGCATGATCGGCACCAGCGTCTGCACGCCGGTCATGCCGGATGGCGAGCCCGGATAAGGCTTCTGCTTTTCCTCGAGCGTGTGCGGCGCGTGGTCGGAGCCGAGCACGTCGGCGACGCCGTTATAGACGCCCGCCCAGATGCCGGCGCGATGCGCCTTGTCGCGCACCGGTGGGTTCATCTGAGCCAGGCTGCCGAGCCTGACATAGGCCGTCTCGTCCAGCGTCAGGTGGTGCGGGGTTACCTCGACACTGGCGAAGGTTTTGTGATCGGCGAGGAACACCATTTCCTCAGCGGTCGAGATGTGGAGGACATGGATGCGCTTACCGGTCTTTTCCGCAAGCGCCACGAGGCGCTTGGTCGAGCGCAAGGCGGTTTCGGGGTCGCGCCAGACGGGGTGAGAGGTCGGGTCGCCGAGAACGCGCAGGGGTTTCCGCTCTTCCAGGCGGAACTCATCCTCCGAATGGAAGGAGGCGCGGCGGGAAATGGCGCGGAGAATGGCCTCCACGCCGTCGTCGTCGGGGACGAGAAGACTGCCGGTCGATGAGCCCATGAAGACTTTTACGCCGGCGCAGCCCGGGAGCCGTTCAAGCACCGGCAGTTCGGCGACGTTCTCGTGCGTACCGCCGATGAAGAAAGCGAAGTCGCAATGCATGCGGCCGGTGGCGCGGGTGATTTTGTCCTCAAACGTTTCGCGCGTCACCGTCAGCGGGCTGGTGTTGGGCATCTCGAAGACGCCGGTTACGCCCCCCATCACCGCCGAGAGTGAGCCCGTCGCGAGGTCTTCCTTGTGCTCAAGGCCGGGTTCGCGAAAATGCACCTGGGTATCGATGACGCCGGGCAGGATGTGGAGGCCCTTGCAATCGACCACTTCGGCGGCGCTGTCGGTGCCAAGGTCGCCCAGCGCCGTGATCCGGCCACCCGTCACGCCGATATCGGCGGCATGGACGCCATCCTGGTTGACGATGGTGGCATGCTTGAAGATCAGGTCGTGGTAAGCCATGTCTCTATCCGATCCTGTAGTTCGTTCTTGGCTAACGGAGGATCGAACGCAAAGGAAGCGATTATGACGACCAGTCTTCGCGCCGACCGGGTCCCCTTCCGTTTTTCTGGCCCCGATGCGCAAAAGCTGCTCAACGATGTGCTGACGAGCAGGATCGTCGCCGAAGGCGGCGCCGCACGATGGTGGGCGTTGTTGTCGCCTCAGGGCAAGGTCCAGGCCGAGGGGCTGATCGGCTGGGCAGACGGCGCATTCTGGCTGGATGTGCATCGCGATGTGGCGGACGCATTCTTCAAACGAATGCGGATGTATAAATTGCGGGCCAACGTGACGATGGAGGATCTGCGCGAGACGCACGTTGTGGGATGGACTGCCGCAGGACCCGAGGGGAGCGTTGCCGACCTCGATCCGCGAGGCATTGATCTGGGATGGCGTATTATTGCCTCTGGGGAGGCGGCCACCGGCTGGCGGGATGACGACATCGCCTGGCACTGGGCTCGCATCTCAGGGGGCATCGCTGAAATGGGCGCCGAATTTGCCACAGACGTCGTATTTCCCCACGATATCGGAATGGACCTGCTCGGTGGCGTCGACTTCACTAAGGGCTGCTATGTCGGGCAGGAAGTCGTTTCGCGCATGCAGCATCGCGGCACGGCACGGCGGCGGCCGGTGATTGTCTCGGGATTGCCTGCTGATGCAGCACCCGGCATGCCCATACTAGTGGGCGAGCGCGAGGCCGGCAGCATTGGTCCACCGGTGAATGGCGAAGCTGTCGCCATCGTGCGCCTTGACCGTTTCGACGGCAGCGCGGAGCCGACGGTCGGCGGCTTGCCTGTGGAGCTGAACCTGCGCCGGTGGGCGACGTATAAGTTCGGGGAAGCGGCGGAAGAAGGCGTCTAGGCGAAGGTCAAAGAGGATGGGGCAATCAGAAGAGACTACCACACTCTGGCGCCCTGTTGGGCCGGCCGAACTCGACCTCATCAAAGCGAGCGGCATGCGAAGCTTTCCCCCGCGTTTGCCTGACCAGCCGATTTTCTATCCCGTTCTCTCGGAAGAGTACGCCGTGAAGATCGCGCGGGATTGGAATGTTCCCGCGAGCGGTGCCGGATATGTGACGCGGTTTGAGGTGCGGCGTGATTTCCTTGCGAAGTATGCGGTGCAGGAGGCCGGCGGGCAGGCTCATCTCGAATATTGGATCCCCGCCGAAGAGCTTGCCCCGTTCAACGCCGCCATCATTGGCGAGATCGAAGTGATTCTCGAATTTCGTTAGTACACGGGGCACCCCGGCCCGTGCTGTGTTCAGCCGAGTTCCTCGGCTAGTCCGATGAGGAGCCCGCCAGGCCCGCGGATGTAGCAGAGCCGGTAGACGTCTTGATAGTTTACGACTTCGCCGACGAGTTCGGCACCGCGATTGCGGATCCTTTCGAGCGTCTCGTCGATGTCGTCTACAGCGAACATGACGCGAAGGTAGCCCAGGGCGTTGACCGGGGCGTTCCGGTGATCCTCGACGACAGACGGCCGGAGGAAGCAGGAGAGTTCGAGCCGGCTATGGCCATCCGGCGTGCGCATCATGGCGACCTCGACGTGTTGATCGCCCAGCCCGGTGACACGTCCCGCCCATTCTCCTTCGATCGTGCCCTGCCCTTCGAGCTCAAGGCCGAGCTCGCGAAAGAAATCGATCGTTGCCTCGAGGTCGTCGACGACGATCCCGACGTTGTCCATCCGCTTAATCGCCATGTGTCCGGTCTCCAAGGTGTCGTGGGGAAGTGGGCAGCCTATCCGGACGTCCTCATTTTGTCCGTGAGACCGGGCGGCCGACAGAGATTTCCCGAATCGCGGCCACCTCGCTACCTTTGCGGCGAACGGGGGCGGGCATGGCGCGGGTGAGCAGCAGGGCGTGGCAGCGGATGTTGAGCGGGCGGCGGCTCGATATTCTCGACCCCTCCCCGCTCGACGTTGAAATTTCGGATATCGCCCATGGGTTGGCGCGTGTAGCGCGCTGGAACGGGCAGACGGCGGGCGACTATCCGTTTTCGGTGGCGCAGCACTCGGTGCTGGTGCTCGAGATTTTTCGCGCCGGCAGCCCCGAGGCATCCGACCGCGACGCGCTCTACGCGCTGCTGCATGACGCGCCGGAATATGTCATGGGCGACATCATCTCGCCGTTCAAGGCGGCGATGGGCGGCAACTACAAGGAAGTCGAAGGCCGGCTGCAAGCGGCGGTGCATATCCGCTTTGCCATGCCGGCCGAGCCGGCAGTCGCCCTCGCCCGGCAGATCAAGAAGGCCGATAAGCAAGCGGCGTTTTTCGAGGCGGTCGGACTCGCCGGGTTCTCGCGCACTGAGGCGCGGACGTTTTTCGGCGAACCAAGCCTAGCCGCATTCGATCTCGACCGGTTCGAGACGCTGATCCGGCCGTGGCCGACGCGCGAGGCGCAGGAGCGGTTCGTGGCGGCGTTCGAAAAACTCAGTGGGCTTGCCGGCTAGACTCCGGGCAAATGCCCGATCCGCCATCGCTTTTCGCAACGCTCCCTGTGGAAATTAACTTTAACAGCCGCCTTGCTTTGACCCCCTCGCCGATATGGTTGATGAACCGTTAACAGCGGCAGTCGAATCATACGGGGAAAGCGATGCTATTCGACGAAGCGGTTATCGTTCCGAGCAAGCTGGTGCTGGCCGGAATCATCATCGGGGCAGTTTCGGGGTTCATGGTCGCCCAGCTGTCGCCGGGTCCAACCATTGCCGCAGTGGTCAGTAAGCCGCCGTTCACCGTCGGCAAGGCGCTCGATACCAACCTCGCCAAATTCAACGGCGACTATTTCGCCATCGGCACCGAGCCGGGGATCTCGATGGAGCCGGATGCGGTCACGACGATCCGAAAGATCGGCTATGGCGAAACGCGCTTCGTGACTGTCTCGACGACACCGAGTGGCACCTATTCGAGCGACGGTCTGGCTTCGCCCTACATCCGCTACCCCGGCGTCCACGTCGAGCGGATGCAGGTCGCGGCCCTGCCGTTCGGGATCTACGGTTGGACGAAGCTCACAGGCTGGACGAAGATCCCGCTGTTCAGCGCTAATTCCATTGGGTTCCTCGATGCCGATACAGTCCCGGCGAGTCAGGATGGAGTTTGCGTCGCGGACACCAATGTGGGCGGATGCAGGTAGGCGGAACTCTCCCTACGCCGCGTTCCTGAACTTGTAGAAGATGTGCATGCCGATCTTGGTGACCCGCTTCAGGCGCGGCGCCCAGTCGGGGTAGACGTAGACCGCATGATAGTGGGTCGCGTTGCCGACTTCGGGCAGATAGAGTTCGCCGGAGGCGACTTTTTCGGCGATTTCCTTTGCCTGCTTCCAGGGGCCCGGCTCGTTGATGACCTCGGGGATGCCGTCGCAGGCGAACGAGAACTGGCAGGCGTTACGGTGGCCCGCATCCTGGAACACCACGTTGCAGATCGTCTTGGGATAAAGCGGGTGGGCCAGCCGGTTCATGACCACCTGTGCCACCGCCGCCTGCCCGCGATAGGATTCGCTGCGCGCCTCGAAATAGATCGCCTGCGACAGGCAGTTCATATCCGCCGCCGAATATTTGTCGCTGACCGGATAATTGGGGAACGTCGTGATCGGCGCGTCTTCGCGGGCGTAGGCGAGTTGCTTGGATAGCGTCGCGGGCAGCGGCACGGCCGGCGCTGCAGCCGAGTCGATGGCGTTGATGGCGGCCGTGTCCGGCGCCGGTGACGCCACGACCGAGGGATCGACCGCGGCGATGGCGATTTTGGCGCTGACGGCCGTCGGACTGACCGGCTTGACGCTGTCGGCGACAACGGTCGTCGCGGGAACCGGGGCAGCGGTCGGGTTGTTGCTCTGGGTGAGGCTCGCAATCTTTGTGCGGGCTTCATTGAAGCTTTTGGTCATGGCGAGGACATCGACGTCCGGGCGGAGCCGATCCTGCTTCATCGCCTCGTTGGGGCCGACGAAGGTGCCGACCGCCTCGAAGAGGTGACTGACCGAACCGGTGATGATGGGATCGACGCCGTTGAACGATATCGTCGCTGCCGGGGCTTCAGCCGTCTTCACGACGACGGACAAGGCGTGCTGTTGGCCGGGGCCGAGCGCGCCTTCAGTCAAACCGACATAGGAGAGGATGGCCAGCGTGGCGCCGGTCATGAGCCGAAGCGCGGCGTAGTCGGCGCGAGCCCTGCGGGCTGCAGCTGGCCATGGCGGCGGGACACTCAAAACGCAGGTACTCTCTACTTACATCAACACGCGCCGACGGTGACTAAAATGCCGACAGTTCCCATCATGCGGGGTTAGGGTTAGCGTGACGTAAACGCGAGGATTTTGGCGCTTCCGGGCCGGGTCTGCGGTTAACAGCGGGCGGAAAAACGGCCGATCGCGGCGGCTTTCAGCCCGCGGCCTGTGCCAGAGCGAGACGGGCGACCGGCACGCGGTAAGGCGAGGAACTGACGTAATCGATGCCAAGCTTGGCAAAGAATTCGAGTGAGGCGGGATCGCCCGCATGCTCGCCGCAGATGCCGATCTTGAGGCGGGGGTTGGCCGCCCTGCCCCGCTCGATGGCCATCGAAATCAGCTCGCCGACGCCCTTCTGGTCGAGGGTGACGAAGGGATCGTCGGCGTAGAGGGCCTTGCGCTGATAGGCGGCTAGAAAGGCCGGCGCGTCATCGCGGGAAATGCCGAAAGTTGTCTGCGTCAGGTCGTTGGTGCCGAAGGAAAAGAAGTCGACGCCCTTGGCGATGTCGCCGGCCCGCAACGCCGCGCGGGGCAGCTCGATCATCGTGCCGAACGCAAACCGCCGGCGGGCTTCGGGGTCGATGCCCGATTGCTCGACCAGCGCCGTCACGCGGTCGCGAATCCAGGTCACCTCGCTGGTGGTCGAGACGAACGGCACCATGATCTCGAGCACCACCGGCTCGTTCTGGCGGGTCGAGGCAGCGCGGACGCCGGCGAGCAGCGCCGCCATCTGCATCTCGAGGATTTCGGGATAGGTGATCGCAAGCCGTACGCCGCGGTGGCCGAGCATCGGGTTGATCTCGGCGAGGCGTTCGAGCCGGAGTTTTAGGGCGCGAACCTGCAGCCCCAGCGACTGTGCGGTCTCCTCAATGTCCTCGTCGGAGCGCGGCAGAAATTCGTGCAGCGGCGGATCGAAGAGGCGGACCGTCACCGGCCGGCCGGCCATGGTGGTGAAGAGCGCCGAATAATCCTCGGTTTGGTAGTCGACGAGACCGGTGAGCGCGGCAGCACGGTCGGCCTCATCCTCGGAGAGGATGAGGCGGCGCAGCGCCACCATGCGCTCGGGCGAGAAAAACATATGCTCGGAGCGTGCAAGCCCGATGCCTTCGGCGCCAAAACTCAGTGCGGTGCGGGCCGCCTCGACCGTTTCGGCATTGGTACGCACGGCGATCTTGCGGTCGCTGTCGGACCAGCCGAGCAGCTTCTCCATGGCGCCGCCAATATGCGGCTGGCTCAGCGGCAGCGCACCGGCATAAACGGCGCCGTCGCTGCCATCGATGGTCAGGCGATCGCCCGCACGGAATTCGCGGCCGTTGATGGTGCAGCGCAGTTCGCCGGGGTCGACCGACAGCGTGCGGACTGCCGCGACGCAGGGCTTGCCGGTGATGCGGGCGACCACCGCCGCGTGGCTGGTCATGCCGCCGCGGGCGGTCAAAATGCCGGTCGCTGCCTTCATACCGTCGATGTCGGTCGGGCCGGTCTCGGCAACGACGAGAATGCAGTGGCGCCCGCGGGCGTGGGCGCGCGCGGCATCTTCGGGGGTGAACACAACGACGCCGCTCGCGGCGCCGGGCGACACGCCGAGGCCCTGCGCGATGGGTTTTGCGTTGCCGTCGGAGCGCAGGCGCGGGTGCAGCAACTGGCTGAGACGCGCCGGATTGGTCCGCATCACCGCGTCGTGCTTGCTCCACACGCCGCGATTGACGCGATCCACTGCCGCTTCGAGCTCGCCTGCCGGGCTCGCCTGGATCGGCCGCGCCGACACCAGCCGGATGCCGCCGATTTCGGCGGAGACGAGGCAGGCCATATGCTGGCCGGATGCCCGATCGAGGATATCGATGAGCGGGCCGGCCGCGCCCAGCCGGGTATCGAGCGCCGTGCCGCTCATTGGCGTCGGGCCCCGCTCGCCGGTCTGCGGATCGCGGGTGAGGAACGGCACGAGATCGCCCTCGGCCATTGCCTGCACGATGACGATTTCGCCGTTGCTTTGCGGCCCAAGCGGCCCGTAAGACTCGAAGGCATGCTTTATGGCGCGGGCGAGCGGGCGCTGCGGATCGACCGACTCGACCTCGTTGCGCGGCGCGGCGATGCCAGTTACCGCCGGCATCAGCCCACTCGAATGACGCGACGCCGAGGTGCGAACGGCCAGCGGCGGCGGCCTGCCGTGCCGGTCAACCAGCCGGAACAACGTCGTCACCCAGTGCCGCCGGAGCCGGTCGTCCTTGCCGCCGCGCTCATCCTGCAGGCCCTGCCAGGCGGCGCGGGTGAGTACGATGGTCGGCACCACCGGAAAGCCGGCTTCGGCGGTTTCGTGGATCCAATGGGCCTTGCCGGTCAGCAGTCCTTTTTGCGAGTCGGAAAGATTTGCGGTGCCGTAAGCCGGCGCAATCGCAAACATTTCCAACGCCAAGGTCACAGCCGCGTCCTAATTGCCGAGTCAAATACTACATTGAACGGCGCTTCCGGCGCCCGCAACAGCACTTGACTCGCCCCCCACCAGAAAGCATCTCCATTCCGATGGAAACAAGGCCGCAACTTGACATAGTGCTTTGCGCCCCGCGCGGATTTTGCGCCGGGGTGGATCGCGCCATCCAGATTGTCGAGCTGGCGCTGGAGAAATACGGCGCGCCGGTCTATGTCCGGCATGCCATCGTTCACAACAAATACGTGGTCGACGGGCTCAAGGCCAAGGGCGCGGTTTTTGTCGAGGAACTCGATGAGATTCCGGCTGCAACCGGTGCGCCGGTGGTGTTTTCGGCCCATGGCGTGCCAAAATCGGTACCGGCGGATGCCGCTGCACGAAAGATGTTCTTTCTCGACGCGACCTGCCCTCTCGTCAGCAAAGTGCACGTCGAGGCGCAGCGGCATTTTGGCGAAGGCCACGAGATCGTGCTGATCGGCCACCGCGGGCATCCCGAGGTGGTTGGCACGATGGGGCAATTGCCGCACGGCGCGATCAGCCTTGTGGAAACGGTGGCGGACGCCGAGGCATTCGTGCCGCGCGACCCCAAAAGCCTCGCTTTCGTGACGCAGACGACGCTCAGCGTAGATGATACCAGCGCGATCGTTACTGCGCTGAAGCGGCGGTTTCCCGAGATTGCCGGGCCGCACAAAGAAGACATCTGCTACGCCACGACCAACCGGCAGGATGCGGTGAAGCGCGTGGCGCCCGGCGTCGATGCGATGATCGTGGTAGGTTCGCCGAACTCTTCCAATTCGGTGCGGCTGGTCGAAGTGGCGCAGCGCGCAGGGTGCGCGCGATCCATGCTGGTCGAGCGGGCCAACGAGATCGACTGGTCGAAATTCGACGGCATTTCCCGCCTTGGCGTAACCGCCGGCGCTTCGGCCCCCGAAACGCTGGTCGATGAGATCATCGAGGCGTTTGCGCAGCGCTTCGACATCAAGGTTGCGGCCAGCGGCACGCAGCGCGAATCGATCGTCTTCAATTTGCCGCGCGAGCTGCGCGTCGCGGCGGCAAGCTGATGCAGCTCGAGACCGTGCTCGAAACGGCGCGACTCCGGCTGACCAACTGGCTGCCGGAACACATCGACGATCTGGTGCGGCTGCACGGCGACCCCGAGGTTTCGCGCTATCTGACAGACGATGGAAAGCCCGAAACGCGCGCCCAAGGCGAGGCTCGGCTTGCGCTGTGGGCCGACAATTTCCGTACCCACCGCATGGGCAAGCTAAGGGTCACGCGCAAGGCCGACGGCGCCTTTGTCGGCCGGGCCGGATTTGGCATTTATCCCCCTACCCATGAACCGGAGATAGGCTACGCCCTGCTTCGGGAAAACTGGGGAAAAGGCTATGCGAAGGAAGCGGCGGCGGGGCTGCGCGACTGGGTCTTCCGCGAAACGGACGGCACCCATTTCATTGGCTTCGCCGACGCCCGCAACGGCGCCTCCATCCATGTCCTCCAGTCGATCGGCATGCGGCCCACCGTCATCGAGAAGCATGCCGGGGTCGATTGCCAGTTCCACATCTTCACGCGCGAGGACTGGTATGGCTGAGGGCAAAGTCATCATCCACACCGACGGCGCCTGCTCGGGCAATCCCGGCCCCGGCGGTTGGGGCGCGGTGCTGCAGTACAACGGCACCGTGAAAGAGCTGAAGGGCGGCGAAGCGCTGACGACCAACAACCGGATGGAGCTGACGGCGGCGATTTCGGCGCTCAATGCGCTCAAGCGCAAATGCGATGTCGAACTTCATACGGACAGCGTCTACGTCAAGGACGGGCTGACCAAATGGATTTTTGGGTGGAAGCGCAACGGCTGGAAGACTGCCGACAAGAAGCCCGTGAAGAACGTCGAGCTCTGGCAGGCGCTGGATGAAGCGGTGCAGCGGCACGTCATCGACTGGCGCTGGGTCAAAGGCCACGCGGGCGACGAAATGAACGAGCGCGCCGACCAGTTGGCCAACGAGGGCATGGCTCCATTTAAGAAAAAGCGCCGCGGCGATGAGATGATGCCGCCGGTGTGAGGGCGCCTTATTCCCTCACCCGGTCTTGATTTGCTAGGCGGGCATCGGCGCGCAAGGCTGGGGTGGAGGAGAAATGTCATGCGCCTGACTCTCGCTATCGCAGCAACCATCGCCTTCGCCGGCTGGAGCACCCTGGCCTTCGCCCAATTCCCGCCGCCAGGCATCTATCGCTGCACGACGGGAGCCGGCGCGCCGCTGGGGACGCTCAGTCTTTTTGCGGCCGGCGACTATCAGTTCAGCGTGGCCGGCGGGCCGGATTTTAAGGAAAAGGCCGGCGATCCCGGCAACGGTAAAGGCCAGATCGCCTCGGCCAGCACGTCGATCACCGCGCAATCGGGGCCGCTCGCGACGGTCTATCACTGGAAGGGCACGTTTAAAACTGACGCCCACAAGCAGCACACTAGCTTCAGTTTTACAGGAGCTGACGGCAGCACAGCGAGCTGTGGCGCGAAGTAGCGCAATCTGTCATGCAGGCGTCATGATCGGCCCCTACGGCCGGTGACATCCCAGCGACTCGCCAAGGACCACCCGGCATGGCCACAACGCTCGCCAACGCCAGAATCGTTTTGCCCGACAGTGTCATCGAAGGCGCGCTTACCATCGACGGTAAGACGATCGGTGCCGTCGATGACGGCGCCGCAAAGGACGCGGTCGATCTCGAGGGCGACTATCTGCTGCCCGGTCTGATCGATCTCCACACCGACAATCTCGAGCACCATTTCCAGCCGCGGCCCGGCGTTCGCTGGCCATCGCGGCAGGCGGCGGTGATGGCGCATGACTGGCAGATGCTGGGCGCCGGGGTCACGACCGTCCTCGATTCCCTGTCGCTCGGCGACTACGACAGCGGCGGGGCGCGGCGCGCCATGCTGGACGCCGCCATCAATGGCGTGAGCGAGGCGAAGGCGGCCGGCATGCTCAAGGCCGAGCACTACCTGCATTTTCGCTGTGAATTATCCGATCCTGCACTGATCGAGATCGTTGAGGATCACATCGACAATCCGGCCCTGCGCCTTTTGAGCATGATGGATCACACGCCCGGCCAGCGGCAGTGGCATGACCTCAAGATTTACCGCGACTTCCGGCGTAAGAAGAACAACCAGGTCTGGAATGACGACGGGTGGGCGGCCTATATCGCCGAGCGGCTCGAGCATCAGCGCAAGCACGTTCCCCCTGCCCGGCGGCGCGTTGGAGAGATTGGTGCCGAACGCCGGCTCTACATCGCCAGCCACGACGACACGACGGTTGCCGATGTCGATGAGGCGCACGCCGACGGCATCATGATCAGCGAGTTTCCGACGACCATCGAGGCCGCCAGGCGGGCCCGCGAGGTCGGCATGAAGATCGTGATGGGTTCGCCCAACGTGGTGCTTGGCGGTTCGCACTCGGGCAATGCCAGCGCCGCCGATCTCAGCCAGTTGGGGTTGCTCGACGTGCTGACGTCCGACTACGTGCCGGCGAGCCTCTTGCACGCGGCGTTCATTCTGGCCGGCAAGGGCAAGACGCTGCCGGAGGCGATCGCGACGGTAACAGGAACGCCGGCGGGACTGGTGGGGCTCAACGACCGCGGCCGTATCGCGCCGGGCCTCCGCGCCGATCTGCTGCAGGTGCGCCTGATCGACGGCCTGCCGCTGATCCGCGCGATCTGGGTGGCCGGCCGGCGGTATCTTTAGCCCCTACCCCGCCACCTTCGAGAAGTCCGCGACCAAATGCATAGTGTCGCGGAGGCGGGCGAGGAGGTTCAGGCGGTTGGCGCGGAGCGTCGGGTCGGGGTCGTTGACCAGCACCTTTTCGAAGAACAGGTCGACCGGCGCCCGCAGCGCCGCCAGAGAGGTCATCGCCGCCGCGTAGTGGGCGGCAGCGACCTTTTGCTGTGCACCGACATTGGCGACTTCGACGGCGCGAGCCAGCGCTGATTCCTCCGGCCCCTTGAGGGCGGCGAGCGTCAGCGTGCCCGGGTAAGTCGTGCCGTCCTTCTTTTCCTCGGCGACGAGGATGTTCACGGCGCGCTTGTAGCCGGCGAGGAGATTCTTGCCGTCCTCACTCATCAGGAAGGCCGAGAGTGCCTCGACGCGCTGCGAAATCTGCAAAATGTCGTCGGATTTCGGGGTGATCACCGCATCGACGAGATCGTGGCGGGCGCCGGCATCGCGGAGGAAGACTTTCAGCCGGTCGTGGAAGAAGGCCAGGAGGTCGAGGCCGCGCTTTTCCAAAACTTCGGCGCGGAGCCGCTCGAACTCGGCAGCGGCGGCTTCGGCGGCGACCTGCTCGCCCCCCTCCTCCGCCTTGTTGCGGCGGAGTGCTTCGGTCTGCATGACCATCAGATCGGCGAGCGGCCCATTGATCGAAGCGACTTCGAGCAGCCGGGTCATCTGCCGGCTGATTTCGGGCAGGAGCGGCAGCTTTGCTTTGTTGTCGAGCACGATGCGGATCACGCCGAGCGCGGCGCGGCGCAGCGCAAAGGGATCGCGCGATCCGGTCGGCTTTTCATCGATGGCCCAGAAGCCGGTCAGCAGGTCGAGCTTGTCGGCCAGCGCCACGGCGACCGAGACCGGCGCGGCGGGCACCTTGTCGGTGGGGCCAAGCGGCCGGTAGTGGTCGGCGATGGCGTCGGCGATGGCCGCCGGCTCCTTCTGCGCCAGCGCATAATAGCGCCCCATGAGGCCCTGCAGTTCAGGGAACTCGCCAACCATCTCGGTCACGAGGTCGGCCTTGGCAAGCATCGCGGCGCGCTTGGCGTCCTTGACGTTGGCGCCGACGCGCGGGGCGATTTCGCCGCTCAGCGCGACGATGCGCTTCACGCGCTCGAACTGGCTGCCGAGCTTCGCGTGGAACACCGTGTCTTCTAGTTTCGGCAGGCCGTGTTCGAGCGGGATGGCCAGGTCATGCGTGTAGAAAAACTGCGCATCGGAGAGGCGGGCGCGAATAACGCGCTCATTGCCTGCCACGATGGTTTTGCCGCCATCCTCGGCGACCATATTCGCGGTCAGGATGAATCGGTTGGCGAGCTTTCCTGCACCATCGCGCAAGCAGAAGCATTTCTGATTGGCGCGGATGGTGGCAATGATCACTTCCTCGGGCAGCGCGAGGAAGCTTTCCTCGAAACTGCCCATCATCACCACCGGCCATTCGACGAGGCCGGCGACCTCTTCGAGCAGGCCCTCGTCGGCGATGACGGTCAGGCCCTGCGCGAAGGCGAGGTGGTCGGCATCGGCCTTGATGATGTCCCGGCGGCGGTCGATGTCGATGACCACTTTCGCCTTTTCGAGCGATGTCGCGTAGTCGTCGAAGCGCTTAACGACGATCGCCTCGGGCGCCATGAAGCGGTGGCCATAGGTGGTATGGCCGGCTGCGAGGCCCTCGACCGCAAACGGGATGACCGCCGGTTCTTCGTGCTCGCCGCCAAAGGTTGCGGTAATGGCGCGGATGGGCCTCACCCACTGCGTGCGGCCATTACCCCAGCGCATGGATTTCGGCCACGGGAACTCGGCAACGATTTTTGGCAGCAAGGCAGCGAGGACGTCCGTGGTCGCAGCACCCTTCTTTTCGATGTGCGCGATGTAAAAATCGCCCTTTTTGGGATCGGCCTCGATCCGGGCCTCGTCGATGGAACTCAGCCCCGCTGCCTTGAGGAACCCATCGATCGCCTGCTGCGGCGCGCCGACGCGCGGGCCACGCTTGTCTTCTTTGGTGTCCGCGGAGGCAACCGGTAAGCCGCCAACGGTCACCGCAAGGCGGCGCGGCGTCACGACGGCCCGGGCGCCCTCATAGAGCAGGCCGGCCTCGACCAGACCATCGGTGACGGCCTTCTTCAAATCCTCGGCGGCGCGGCGCTGAAAGCGCGCGGGGATTTCTTCGGAAAACAGTTCAAGCAGCAGTTCGGGCATTATTGGACCAGGGCGGGAAAGACGGGGAGTGCTAGCAAGAGCCCCTACTATTGTCCATTCTCGGCAGAAAGAGGAAGCGATGATGGCCGAGAACGTTAAATCCGTGCTGCGCGAGCTGACGCCGGCGGCGATTGCTGAGGCAAAAGCACTCATCCGCGAGGCTGATCACGCGGCATTGGCGGTGCTGGAGCCCGGCACGGGGTGGCCGCTGGCGAGCCGTGTCGGGCTCGCGACGCTGCCGGATGGCGCGCCGCTTATCCTGATTTCAGCGCTGGCGGCACACAGCGCTGCCCTGGATGGCGATCCGCGCTGCTCACTGCTGATCGGGCCGGTTGGCAAGGGAGATCCCCTTGCCCATCCGCGGATCACGCTGGTTTGCCAGGCAGCCGTTATTGCGGCAGGGAGCACTGAGGTGGCGGAGGCGCGGAGCCGCTATCTGGCGATGCATCCAAAAGCGGCGATCTATGTCGACCTGCCGGATTTTCGGTTTTTTCGGCTCACCATCGAGCGGGCAAGCTTCAACGGCGGGTTCGGACGGGCTTATGCGATCGAGGGCCCCGAGCTGCTCGGGTAGCTACCACCCTCCCCCGCCGCCACCGCCTCCACCGCCACCCGAGCTGCCACCACCGCCGCCGCCGCCGGAAAATCCGGAGGACGACGACGATTGCGGCACCGACGATGCCATTGCGGCGCTCATGCCGGTCGAGATCGCGGCGATGTTGCTGGAGATGTTGTCCGAGGAGAAATTGCCGCCCGAATACCAGGCGGGCGCGTAGTAGGCACCGGCTACTCCGGCAACGGCGCCTGCCGCCAGCGCCGCGTTGAATTTGCTGGCCCAGGGCTTCTCGACGCCGAGTGCTATGGCGAAGGGCAGGATGGATTCGAACCGGTTGACGGTCATCGGCGGTTCGCCGGCAAGGTTGAGCCGGTTCTTTTCCGCGGTGTTCAGATACATCAGGAAACCGTCGATCTGGTCCATCAGCTTGCGGCCGGCGATGGTCGGCGCCCGCATCAGATAGGCAAAGATCCCAGTGACGACGATGATCGAGAGGGCGGCGAGCGCCGGAATGAGTTCGCCGACGCCGGAATGAAACAGGCCACCGAGGCTCCCGAGCATATTGACACCGGCGACCGCGAGCCAGATCGCCGCGAAGCCGAGGCCGAAGATGGCGTTGGCGGCGCCGCGGCGGAAAATCGCAATGAGGACGCCGATGATGCCGCCGCCAACCACGGCCGCGAGCAGCCAGCCGGGATCAAGGACACGGAACACCACCATCGCGACGAGGCACAGCAGGCCGATGACGACGCCACCGAAGGTGTAGAGGGCGTTGCTGGAGAAATAGAGGCCGCGGTTCGGTCCGGTGATGGCGCCCAGCATGGCGGCGCGTTTGCCATCGAGCGTCGGGCCGTTGGACCGATTGATGGTGATCGCGCCGCTCCGCGCGAAATAGTCGTAAAGCACCTGCTCGTCGGCGGGCAGCGGCGCGGATGGCTTGGCATCGGTAGCCGTGACAGTCAGTTGCTTGTCGGTATTGTCGACGGTGACCAGACCCCTGACGCCAAGATCGAAGATACCCGCGGTGAAAGCGTCCCAACCGTTGCCCTTAAAACCCTGGCGGTGAACCCATTGCGTCGTGGCCGGAGACAACCCTTCAGGCGGGTGGAACAGGGGGATGATCGTCCCCTTCTTGGGGTCGCGGCCGACCTTGTTCCAGGCGAAAAGATTATAAAGCAGCGCGATGAGGACGGCGACCGGCGGCAGGACACTGTCGCGGTGATCGGAGAGCCAGTCGCCCGGACCGGACGCTGGAACGACGATGCCCTTCTGGAATGCCACCGCGATCGTCATGCCCTCGCCCGGGCCGAGCTCGCGGGTCGAGCGGAAAGCAGCGGTGTTATCGCCGGTCCTGGTGCTCGTTGCGTCCTGCCCCGTTGACCCGACCGGTCCGGTATAGGCGGCGACCTTGGAGATCGTGGCGCCGGGAGGCAATTTGACGGTCGCCGTCGCACTGACAATGGGGAAATCCCAGAAATTGCCGGTGGCGTTCCAGTAGAACTCGTCGTGGTCGGGGAAGAAGCGCGCCATGCGGGTCATCGTATAGTGGATGACGAACGTGTTCGGCCCCTGATCGATGTAGTGATCGGCGTCGCCGATCTTGATGCGCTCGCCGTTGCTGATGCCTTCGGTCGTATAGGGCTCGTCCTGCCCGTTGAGCTGAACGCCCGAAACCTTGAGGCTCGAATAGAATTTCGAGCCATCGTCGTTGCGCAGCACCGTAAAGATGTCACGGAAAATGCCGTGGCGAATCTGGTCGCCCTCGGCATTGACCGCGATGGTTTCGGTGACGTCGACGGTGCCATCGGTGGCGAGCACGCTGCTCGAATCGAACGACGTGATTTCCTCACGCGCCGCCGCCGGCAGAGCAAGGACGAGGAGCGCAACGAAGGCCAGCAGCGGCCGGGCGAGGAGGCGCATGGCGCTTGCCGTCAGTTGAACTTGACCTGTGGGACGGCACGATCCGCCGGATTGTCGATTTCGAAATACTGGGCAGTCGTGAAGTGGAAGATTCCGGCAATGATCGAGGATGGGAAGGACTGCACCGCGACGTTCAGGTTGCGGGCGGTGCCGTTGTAGTAGCGCCGGGCGAGTTGCAGCTCGTCCTCGACCTTTTGCAGCGCGCCCTGAAACTCGAGGAAGGTCGTATTGGCCTTGAGATCCGGATAGGCCTCGGCCACGGCCATCAGACGCCCCAAGGCGCCGGACAGCGCACCTTCGGCTGCGGCGCGCTGCTCGGGCGTGCCGCCGGAGACGGATTGGGCGGCGGCGCGGGCGTTGGTCACGGCTTCGAGCGTTTCGCGCTCATGGGCCATGTAGCCCTTCACCGTTTCAAGCAGGTTCGGGATGAGGTCGGCGCGGCGCTTGAGCTGCACATCGATACCGGACCAGCCTTCCTGCGAGAGCTGGCGGTTGGATACAAGGCTGTTGTACATCACCACCACCCAGGCGGCGATGGCGAGAATAACGATAACGACGATCCAGCCGGCCATGATTTCCCCCTTTGCCGCATAAGGCGATGACGACAGTGGCATTGACGCGAACGGCGTTCAACCTCGGCCGCCAAACAATGTACCAAGTCGTCGTGTGGTAATGACGGTCAAATCCGCGGTAAAGGCCGTATTGACGCCAGAATCAACGCACCGTTTGTTATCTGTCATAAAGCGTAAGTAACTTTAGGAAGAGCCAGTTTTCGCCCGCCTGCTAGGCTGGGGCGAACACATCATCGCCGGAAGGATGAATCAATTGGGACGCAAGAACGCCTATCTCGCTGTCGCTGCCTCGATCCTCGCGCTGGCTACAGTCACCGGTGCGTTGGCCGAGGATGCTTCCCGCAAACTCGCGCCGGTCGAGCATAGCCAGGGATCGCAGGACATCCAGACAGTGCCCGACACAGGCGCGGCGCCGGATGTCCAGGCAGCGCCGGATGCGGGGGCGTCGTCGGATGCGGGGGCAATGTCAAGCGCCGCCGCGACGTTCAAAGTCACCATTCCAACGGTCGACGCCAAGGATTCGAGCATCGATGCGGCAACGCTCAAAAAGATCCTTGCGGGCGATTTCCTCGCCCATGCCAAGGATCTTGCCAAGCTCAATGCGACGAGCATCACGATCCCCGAGATCGATGTGAGCTTCGTGCCCGGCGGGTCGTCGGCGGCGCCGATCAACTATGTCTACAAGGACATCGAGGTCGAGGGCGTTCACAACGGCGTCGCCGACTCGGCATCCGTCGGCAGCATGGAGGGGTCGCAGACTGGCACGGTCTCCTACAAGTTCGGCAAGGCGTCGGTGCAGTCCTTCGACATCGGCGGATCGCTGGCACTCTATGGGTTTATCCCCAGCCCCGACCAGACGATGAAGACAATGTACAAGAATGCCGACCTCGCCGGCGGAACCCTCTCCGGGCCGAATTTCAACTGCGAGATTGGCTCTTTTCATACCGACGAATTCAAGGCGCGCCCGCTCAAGTTGTCGTTTACCGACCTCCTCAAGCTCGTCACGTCCGATCAGTTCAAGCAGAAGGAGCCGTCGCCGGAGGCAATCGGCAAGCTATTCAGCTTCTACGCAGACATGTTCACGGCGTTCGAATCTTCCCCAGTGGTGCTGCAAAAGCTGGCGTGCAGCGGCAAGGATGACAAAGGCGAAGATGTTGCGGTGAGCATGGGCCCGATGACCATCGGCGGCTTTGGGCATGCGCAGTACCCCGCCATCGAGGCGAAAAACGTCAGCATCGATTCAGGCGCCAGCGGCAAGTTGAGCCTGGGCGACGTCACGATGAAGAAGATGGACCTTACCAGCGTTATTGCGGCGATCCAGAGTGCCCCGGCCGCGCCCTCGCAGGACTGGTTCACCGCCAATGCGCGGAGGCTGATCCCGGCGTTCGAGGGCTTTGCATTCAGCGATCTCAAGCTTGATGTCCCTGACACCAACGACCCAGGTCAGCGCATCAAGGCGACGGTTGCCGATTTTGACCTGTCGCTCGGCGACTATTTTGCCGGCATCCCGACAAAGATCAGCACGTCGATGAACCACCTCATCATGAACATCCCACCGGCAGCCGCCGATGCGGGCGCAGATGACTCGGTGAAGACCCTTCGGGACGTAGGCATTAAGACGCTCGATCTCGGGTTCGATTTTGCCATCCATCGTGACGCGGCAGCAAAGACGATCGTCATCGACAAGGCCGAGTCTCGCGGCGACAACCTCGGAAGCTTCAATTTCGCCGGCTTGATCGGCAACGTCGACGACAGCCTGTTCACAGCGGACCAAAACACCATCCTGCCGTTGGCGATGGCCCTCACGGTCAAGTCGATAAAGGTCGACGCGACCGATGCGGGTTTCACCGACCTGATCCTGCAGAAGGTGGCCAAGGACCAAGGAACGAACGTCGCAGCGGTCCGGGCGGCGGTATCGGGCGGTGCCCAGGGGCAGATCCTTGGCCTCCTCGGCGATACGCCCTCGGGCAAGGCCGTGGGCGACGCCGTAGCGAAGTTCATCGCCGGGGCGAAATCCATCTCGATCACCGCAACCGCCAAGGATCCCGGCGGATTGACGGCGGTGGACCTCGCGGCGGCGCAGGCCGATCCGACGGCGTTGACCAGCAAGGTGACGATCGACGCGAGCGCGCAGTAGGCGGCGTCAGTTTTCGCCGTCACCCTCTGACGCATTGGGGAGCGAGCTATCCGCTTCGCTCCCCTGAGGATGCTTGACTTTTCGGTTGTAGCCTTTCTTAGGCGTTACCACCTTGAGGCCGAAGATTTTGCTGCCAAGCGCCTTCGCCGCGAGGTTCGGCGGCCCTTTCGGCGGCTGCCGGACGCGCTTTTTCATTTCACGCCATGCCGCCGGCCGTCTGCAGCCAGGCAGCGCCGCAGGCTTTGGAGAGCTCGCGGATCCTGAGAATGTAGCTCTGTCGCTCGGTCACCGAGATCACGCCTCGGGCATCGAGCAGGTTGAAATTGTGGGCGGCACGCAGCACCTGCTCGTAGGCGGGAATGGCAAGCGAATGCTTGTCGGGCGCGACCTGGCCCTTCTTCAGCAAGGCCTTGCACTCGTTTTCGGCGTCAGCGAAATGCCGGAACAGCATCTCGGTGTCGGACGCCTCGAAGTTGTAACGCGACTGCTCCTGCTCGTTCTGCAGAAAGACATCGCGATAGGTGACTTTGGAGTTGTCGCCGCCGCCATTGAAGTTGAGGTCCATGATGGCGTCGACGTTCTGCAGATAGCAGGCAAGGCGTTCGAGGCCGTAGGTCAGCTCGCCCGAGACCGGGTTGCACTCAAAACCCGCGACCTGCTGGAAATAGGTGAACTGGCTCACTTCCATGCCGTCGCACCAGACTTCCCAGCCGAGGCCCCAGGCGCCGAGCGTCGGGTTCTCCCAATCGTCCTCGACGAAGCGGATGTCGTGCAGTTTCGGATCGAGGCCGATGCGATAGAGCGACTGCAGGTACAGTTCCTGCAGATTCTCCGGCGACGGCTTTAAGATCACCTGGAACTGGTAATAGTGCTGCAGCCGGTTGGGATTTTCGCCATAGCGGCCATCCTTCGGGCGGCGCGAGGGCTGCACATAAGCGGCGTTCCACGGTTTCGGGCCGAGCGCGCGCAACGCTGTCGCCGTGTGCGAGGTGCCGGCGCCCATCGGCATATCATAGGGCTGCAGGATGACGCAGCCCTGCTCCGCCCAGAACTGCTGCAAGGTCAGGATCAGACCCTGAAACGAGTTTTTGGGGTCCATATGGGACTTTTGGGCTTCGGCGGCAGTCGAGGCGTCGGTCATGGGCAGCTTCCGGTGAACGGCCGGAACCTAGTGGGGCATCGCCCGAGGGTCAACGGGCGGACGAGACCACGGTTAGCGCTCGTCCGGCGGCCGGTAGACGCCGTCGGCGTCGCGCTTGAGGTCGATGACGTCGGGGCGCTGGCGCTCCTGCTGCACGCGATCCTTCTTGGCCCTGTCGTCGGCGCGGAACTGGCCGGTAAGGTCGCGCCAAAGGCGGCGGACGTTGGTGTAGACGAACCAGGCGACCACGGCAAAGATGATGATCTTGAGCAGGATGCCGGTCATCTCAGAGCCCGAACCTTGACCAGAGGGCGCGATCTTCGACGGTCGCCAGAGCTTCGGCCGCAAGGCCGGTGCCGCTATAGGCAGAAAGGCCGAAGCGCGGCAGGGCGAATAGTGGCCGCTTGGCGACAATAGGACGAACGCGGACTTCGGTGCCGAAGCGCTCACGCAGCACCTGATGCAGATCGCCCAGAGCGTCGATCAGTCCAAGTTCGAGACCGCGGACGCCGGTCCACCATTCGCCGGTGAACAGCGTATCGTCGTCGGCCTTCAGCTTTGCGCCGCGGCGTGCCTTCACGTGGCCGATGAAAATCTGATGGATGTCGAGTTCGTGGCTCTTGAGGCGCTCGATATCGGCATCCTTGGCTGGCATGAAGGGATCGAGTGTCGATTTGTTCCGGCCTGCCGTGTAGATGCGGCGCTCGACGCCGAGCTTTTCGAGCGCTTCGGTGAAGCCGAAGCCGGCGTAGATCACCCCGATCGAACCGACGATCGAGGACGGATCGGCGATGATTTCGTCGCCGGCGACGGCAATGAAATAACCGCCCGATGCCGCCGCGTCCTCGACGAAGACCAGCACCGGCTTGCCTTTTTCATCGGCGAGGTCGCGGATCAGTTTTGAAATCAGCCGCGACTGCACTGGCGAGCCGCCCGGAGAATTGACGACAATGACCACCGCCGGCGCAGCCTTGAAGGCGAAGGCCTTCTGGAGCAGCGGGGCTACGCTCTGGATGTTTAGGCGGCCGGGCCGCTGGTCGGCGGCAATGATCCCCTGCAGCCGCACAACCGGGATAAGCGGTCCGCTGCGGCCGAGGCGTCGCCTGATCCAGGCGCGAAAACCGGTTGCCGGAGGATTTGCCATGCTTTTCCAGAGTTGAGGTTGCGGCGGTCATGTAAGCCGAGCGGCCGGATTTTACCAGAGAAGCCGTGCCGTGCCGCGAAGGATCGCTTCGAACTCAGGCGCAAATGCGTTGCCCTCGCCAATGTGAAGCGTGCGGGCCGGCAGCAAAGTCAGCGGGGCGCGCGAGCCCTTGATGCCGCGAAGCAAGATCCGGCTGGCCGGAGTCTCGGGCCGGGGCGACAGCGGCAGGAGGGTCAGCGCGCCAAACCGGCCGTCGAACGCGGCCAGCAGCGGCGCAAGACTATCGGCGGGCAGAATGAAGGTGATTTCGCCATCGGGCGCGGCAGACGCGGCGGCGGTCTTGACCCAGAGGTCTAGGGAAGCGGCATCCATGTGGCGCGCCGCGGCGCGGGCGCTGCCCTTGGCCAAAGTCCCCTGCCCGGCGGCGAAAAACGGCGGATTGGCGATGACGGTGGCGTAGTGGTCGGCTTTTAGGCCAGCTTTGGCGCGGATCGTGCCGGAAGCGGTTAGATCGAGCGAAATTGTCGTTGCTCGTCCGGAAAGGCCGTTTTCGGCGATGTTTTCAGTCGCCAGGGCCAGCATTTCCGGTTCGTTATCGACCAGCACGGCGCTGAGGAGGGCGTGATGCGCAAGCGCCACGAGCCCGGCCGTCCCAACTCCCGCGCCCAGATCGAGCAACGTGCCGGTGCCGGCGCTCACAGCGGCACCCAGCAGCACGGAATCTAGCCCAGCGCGAAACCCCTTTGCCGGCTGCTTTATTCCCAGCCGACCGCCTAAAAATGCATCGCGTGTGACGGTTTGGTGTTTTACAATATTTGTCGCGTGGTCTAGGGACATCGCAGCCGGAACCCGGTTTCTGAGGGGAAGCATAGCGGGTGCGGCGCACGGCTCAACCGGATTTGCCGAGATCGGCAAAGGAACCGCATGGCGTTGTCTGACTCAAGAGCGTTGGCAGAGGCAAGCGGCGCCGGCGCGCTCGACCGGCTGCTGGCGGCTACGCAGACCGACATGGACAAGGTCAATGCGCTGATCCTCAAGCGCGCGGACTCGCATGTCGAAATGGTGCCCGAGTTGGCGCGGTACCTGATCGAAGCTGGCGGCAAGCGGCTTCGCCCCATGCTGACCGTTGCGACGGCACAGCTTTTTGGCAATCAATCGGGCGGCGAGATCAACTACGCCGCTGCCGTCGAGTTCATGCATAATGCGACGCTCCTCCACGACGATGTCGTCGACGACAGCGATATGCGACGCGGCCGGCCCGCGGCGCGGATGATCTGGGGCAACCCGGCGAGCGTGCTGGTTGGCGATTTCCTGCTCGGCCAGGCTTTTATGATGATGGTCGAAGCCGGCGATCTCGAGGCTCTGGGCGTCCTTGCCAAGGCCGCGACGATCATCGCCGAGGGCGAGGTGTTCCAGCTTGCCAAGGCCGGCGACCTGACGACGACGCCGGGTGAATACGAGCAGGTGATCCGCGCCAAGACCGCGACGCTGTTCGAAGCCGCGGCGGAAGTGGGCGCCATCGCCGGCGGCGCCGACGCTATCGGCCGCAAAGCGATGCGCGACTACGGGCTTGAGCTCGGCCTCGCCTTCCAGCTTGTCGATGATGTGCTCGACTATCGAGGCGAGCGCGGCACGCTGGGGAAGAACACCGGTGACGATCTGCGCGAAGGCAAGATGACGCTGCCAGTCATCCTCGCGCTGGAGGAGGCCAATCCGGGCGAGCGCGAAATCATCGCGGGCGTGCTGGGCAAGCCCGACGCGTCGGACACTGCGCTGGCGCAGATCGTGGGCATCTTCAACCGTCACCGGTCGCTCGACCGCACGGTCGAGAAAGCCCGGCACCACGTGCACCGCGCCCGCGAAGCGCTGCGGGCTCTGCCCCCTTCGGATACGCGCACGCTATTGAGCGACGTTGCCGAGTTCTATATTTCGCGAGCCTACTAGCCCTTAGGGGGCCGGCAACAGTGGCGCGGCGGCGACCCAGAAACCGGGGTGTGCCGAGCGCAGATCATGCGCCGCCTGATGGGCCAACGGGCCCGAGCCGAACAAGCCAAAAACCGTCGCGCCAGAACCGGACATCCGCGCGAGCATGCAGCCGGGCAGCCGACGCATTTCGTCGGTGAGTTTGCCGATCTGCGGTACGAGGCCGATGGCGGCGGGTTCGAGATCGTTGCGCGTCTCTTCGAGCCAGATGCCGAGCTGAGCCGGCCGGGTCAGCGGATCGGGCAGCGGCGGGAGGGCCTCGTTCTCGTGCTCCACGAGCCGGCGAAACACATCGGCGGTCGCGACTGGCATCAGCGGATTGACCAGCACCACGTGGCACGCGGGGAACGATGGGAGCGGCCGCACAACCTCACCGATGCCGCCGACGAGGCAGGGGCGGGAGATGAGGCACATCGGCACGTCGGCACCAAGCGTCGCGCCCAGCGCCATCAGATCGGTTGTGGCGATCTCATCGGTGGCGAGGCCTGCCATCAATCGCAGCGCGGCAGCGGCATCGGCCGAGCCACCGCCCAGTCCCGCGGCAACGGGCAGGTTTTTGCGCAGCGTCACGGTGAGGCCGGTTCTTACTTGTGCCGACCAGCGCTCGCGGAAGGCGGCGATGGCGCGGCTGACGAGGTTGGTTTCGCCGGAGCCGAGACCGGTCGCGAACGGTCCGGTGATAATCAGCCGGTCGGTGGGCGCCTCGACGGCCTCCAGCTCATCGGCCACATCGGCGAAGACCACGAGGCTTTCGAGCAGATGAAACCGATCGGGCCGGCGGCCGACGATGTGCAAGGCGAGATTGATCTTGGCCGGCGCCGCCTCGAAGAACAACGGCTAGAACCCACGGCGATCTGAGGAGGTCAAATCACCGGCTCGTTGCGCTCGCAGCCACGACCAATGACCATTTTTGTAACGAAGCCCTATTGCGTGGTGGTGGTCGAAGCGGCGGCGGCCACCGTATCCGTATCGAGGCCGGCGACCTGCTTTTTGGCAAGCTCCGCCTTCAACGTGCCGTCGGTATCGAGCGAGGACGCGACGTTCCACTGGAAATGCGCTTCAAGCTTGCGGCCGGCACGCCAATAAGCGTCACCTAGATGATCGTTGATCTGCGGATCGTTGGGCTTGAGCTGCACCGCAGTCTC
>Ga0207671_10000096_pt1 | contig 135750 bp, 115 predicted proteins | sample KBSC24metaG_FD_184352 | JGI IMG/M metagenome (GOLD analysis project Ga0207671, IMG submission 184352) | Corn rhizosphere microbial communities from Kellogg Biological Station, Michigan, USA - KBS C2-4 metaG (SPAdes) (version 2) | ecosystem: Host-associated > Plants > Roots > Rhizosphere >...
AAAGATCAGAAAAGAAGAGCCTGCTGGGTTTCCGGAAAAGCCGGTTGAAAATCGCCGTTCACGGGATTTTGAGAACGAAGAGATCCTGATCAAGAACGCGGGTAACTATACTTCGCCACAGACAGAAAAACCAAAACCGGTTGAACCTGTTGCCGAAAAATCTGACGAACGTAATGACGTTTTGCCGGGTGTTAAGGTAGTGGGTAAAATTGACCTTAATAATCTGAACGCGAAACCACAGCCAGCGGCTGAAAAACCGGCAGAGGTTGTAAAACCCATAGAGGTTGCTAAGCAGCCGGAAATTGTGGCTCCTGAGCCCAAACCGGAACCAAAGGTCGAAGTACCTGTAGAAAAGGCCCCCGAGGCCCCAAAAGTAGAGGAGCCAAAGCAACAGCCTGTTGTTGAAACTCCAAAAGCCGAAGAACCAAAAGCGCCGGTAACACCGGTTGCTCCGGTTGTGCAGGCACCAGTTGTTGAAGCTGCTGCTGATGAGAACCAGGAACCTGATGTGATCAGGGCAAAAGCCGAAAGACTTACAGGTCCTAACGTGATCGGTAAAATACAATTACCGGTTAACGCGCCTAAACGTAATCCGGTGGCATCATCATCAAATGCCAACAACGCTGATCATAAACGCAAAAGAAAACGTAAAGATAGCCAGGGTAATCCTCAGCATGGCGGTGGACAACAGGGTGGTGGTAATCACCAGCAACCGCAGCAGGGGCAAGGGCATAATAACCCACCTGCAGCAGGCGGAACCATTAATCCAAACCGTCCTGATTTCAGGAACCGTGGTAATAATCCAAACGCAGGTGGCCCTAACCAGGGAGGCGGCAATCGTCCTGACTTCAGGAACAACCGTAATGCCCCTCAAAGCAATACCCCTAAAGAGGAACCATCTGAAAAAGATATACAAGACCAGATCAAAGCGACACTGGCCCGTTTAAGCGGAGCCGGTAAGTCGGGTAAATTTGCGCAAAGAGCCAAATTCCGTCGTCAAAAACGTGATGATGTGGCCTCTACTGCAGAAGAACTGGCACTGGAGCAGGAATTACAGTCGAAAGTATTAAAGGTTACCGAGTTTGTAACCGCGAACGAGTTGGCTTTGATGATGGATGTATCTGTAACGCAGATCATATCAACCTGTATGAGCCTGGGGCTGTTCGTGTCTATCAACCAAAGGCTTGATGCCGAAACCCTAAGCATTGTTGCCGACGAGTTTGGTTACCAGATAGAGTTTGTGAAACCGCAGGATGAAGAGGGTAACCTTGACCAGGTAGATGAACCAGAAGACCTGATACCACGTGCGCCAATTGTGACCATCATGGGACACGTTGACCACGGTAAAACATCCCTGCTCGACTTTATACGTAAAACAAACGTAATAGGCGGCGAAGCCGGTGGTATTACCCAGCACATTGGTGCTTATGAGGTAACCCTGCCTGGCGATAAAGGTAAAATAACATTCCTGGATACTCCGGGTCACGAGGCGTTCACCGCCATGCGTGCAAGGGGAGCACAGGTAACGGATATTGTAATTATAGTAATTGCCGCAGACGATAGCGTGATGCCGCAAACTCGCGAGGCTATAAACCACGCGCAGGCTGCAGGAGCACCAATTATTTTCGCTTTCAACAAAATTGATAAGCCTGGTGCAAATGCTGATAAGGTACGTGAGCAGCTTTCGGCTATGAACATTTTGGTTGAAGAATGGGGTGGTAAATACCAGACCCAGGAAATATCGGCTAAAACAGGTTTAAATGTTGAGCTGCTTTTAGAAAAAGTATTGCTTGAGGCCGAATTACTTGAATTGAAAGCCAACCCGAATAAACGTGCCGTAGGTACTGTTATTGAAGCAGCGCTTGATAAAGGTCGTGGTATTGTTACCACCATTCTTGTACAAGCTGGTCGCTTAAAAGTGGGCGATCCTATACTGGCAGGCTGTTATAGTGGCCGTGTTAAGGCCTTAACTAACGAGCGAGGCCAAAGGGTTGAATCTGCAGGACCATCAACACCGGTACAGGTATTGGGTATGCAGGGTGCGCCTACAGCGGGTGATAAGTTTAACGTACTGGAGAGTGAGGTTGAAGCCCGTGAAATTGCCAACAAGCGTTTACAACTGCAACGTGAGCAAGGCTTACGTACCCAGAAACACATCACCCTTGATGAGATCGGCCGTCGTTTGGCAGTTGGTAACTTTAAGGAGCTTAACATTATTGTTAAAGGTGACGTTGATGGATCGATCGAAGCATTGTCAGATTCGTTACTGAAACTATCAACCGAACAGATCCAGGTTAATATCATATCCAAAGCGGTTGGTCAGATCTCTGAATCTGATGTATTGCTGGCTTCCGCGTCTGACGCGATCATTATCGGTTTCCAGGTTCGTCCGTCAGGAAGTGCCCGTAAACTGGCCGAAGCTGAGCAGATCGATATCAGGTTATACTCCATCATCTACGACGCGATCAACGAGATCAAAGCCGCGATGGAAGGCATGCTTGCACCAACATTTGAAGAGAAGATCGTTGCCAATGTGGAAATACGTGAAACCTTCAAGATCAGCAAGGTGGGTACTATTGCGGGTTGTATGGTGTTGGATGGTAAAATTAACCGTAACAGCAAGATCCGTATCATAAGGGATGGTGTGGTAATTTACACCGGTGAGCTGGCTTCGTTAAAACGCTTTAAAGATGATGTTAAAGAGGTATCAACCGGTTACGAATGCGGTTTGAACATCCTGAACTTTAATAACATTGAAGTAGGCGACATTGTTGAAGCGTATGAAAATGTAGAAGTGAAACGTAAGTTGTAATATCAGCTTTCTTATATTTCAAAATAAAAAAGGCCCTTTTAAGGGCCTTTTTTATTTTACATTTTGTGATGATGTGGGTAATGCACCACACGATGACGATGATGTATTTGTGCGTTGGCTGCGCTGTAGGCAAATGTCGAAGATAATACAACCGCTAATATTTTTAGAGCTTTCATAAAATTCTTATTTAGTTTATTATAACTGACAGACAGGTATCCCGGTCACCGGTTTAATCAGCGCCTGTATAGAATTAATATTTCTGCCTGGGTTTGTGATCAGCTATGATCATTTACCTACATCTCTGCGTTATCACTATGCGGTATTAAGCCTTCTCTAAACGGCTTAGCAATATATTAAAGGGTGTAACTTGCATACATCAATAAATCCAATCATTGTAACATGATTAATACAATGAAAGTATAAGCTTAACTATTTTACGTAACGCTTTGATTTTTAACTAAAAGTAACGTAAATTCCATTCTTTATAAAAACCTAAATGATCAAAAAACTATTGCTGGGTGTAATTATAGCCTTCCTCACATTTATTACGAAACAAACCCGGGGCCAAACCTCAGCAACAGATACATCAGAACAGCGCATTGCTATGGAGCGCATCTCAGATGCCTACAATACCGCAATTGGCCTACAATCTCGCTTATATAACGGACCCGAATACGAACCATATAGTCCAACCATAAAAGGAAATGCCTATTTCCAGGATATAAATAAGTTTACCTCCGGCACAGTTACTTATGACGGCTTATTTTTCAAGGATGTGCCTATCATGTATGATCTGAATAAAGACGTTGTAGTTGTACTCCTATATAATAAATTTTCTATGTATACCCTGCTAAATGAGCGAGTGGAGCGTTTTGATCTGCTCGATCATCATTTTGTAAATATCACATCAGACTCATTACATACCAATGCCGGTATAGAGGCGGGTTTTTATGATGAGTTATATCATGGTCATGTTGGTGTGCTGGCAAAGTATTCAAAATCAATCCAAACAAACTCTGGTTCAAATGCTCTCGAAACCTATTTTTCACAGCGTAAAAGTTTTTACCTGAAGAAGGGGAACAATTATTACAGTATTAGCGGCCAGGGGGCCTTGCTTGATATTTTAAAAGATAAACGGAAAGAGCTGCAGCAATACATTAAAACCAGGAAGATCAAATATAGGAAAGCCCCGGAAGAAGCTATGGTTGCTATAGCCGGCCGGTATGATGAGTTATCCAGGTAGGATGTCTTAACCTAACCGGCAAAAATAGTGTCCTGGTGATAATAGCGTCATATAATATTTTACCGGTACAGGTAAAAAATAAAATAACAGATGAAAAAAATTTACTTTCTGACTTTCTGTTTTTTGGTACTTGCTAAGTTGGGGTTTGCTCAGCAAAATACAACAGTACCAATAAGTGTAAACTTTCAACAGGTCACCATCGGCCAATTTGTAACAGAACTGGAAGCAAAAACCGGGTATCATTTTTATTATAACTCCATTCAATTTGATAGTTTAAAAATTTCTGTTGAGGTAAATAATAAGCCGATTGAAACTGTATTGGATATAGCTTTTACGAATACTGATTTTCATTATGCCATTACCGCACAGCACCAAGTATTTCTTACCCGCGGGCGTGAGATACAAACCAAATTGCCAGCTGGCTTTTTTGGGAATAAACCGGGTGCTGTTCCCCCAATAACAAACCAGCCTATTACTATCACAACTAACGCTACCGTGGCTGATTTTACTGATGAAAAAGAAAAAAAAGTACCGGAGGCTACAACAGAAAACAAATTGTATGAAATAGGCACCAAAACAAATACTATCCAACCAGGTAAAGCTACCCTGTCGGGGTATATCCGTGACAGTAAATCGGGCGAATCGGTGGTAGGCGCCAGCATTTATGTTACTAATACCAAAACAGGAGTGGCTACTGACCAGTTTGGATACTTTACTATTGTGTTGCCAAAAGGACGGCAAATTTTAAGTATAAGAGGTATAGGGATGCGTGATACGCGGCGACAGATAGTGCTGTACGCTGATGGTAAACTGATCATTGAAATGCAGGAGCAGATAACCAGCCTAAAGGAGGTGAAAATATCTGCCGAAAAGGTAGCCAATGTTCGTAATGTGCAGTTAGGTGTAAACAGACTCGACATTAAAAGCATCAAACAGGTACCTACCGTATTTGGCGAAGCTGATGTGTTACGGGTGGTGCTAACGTTGCCAGGTGTGCAGTCGGTGGGTGAGGCTACAACCGGGTTTAATGTTCGGGGGGGATCCGCCGATCAGAATTTGATATTACTTAATGATGCCACTATTTATAACCCCTCGCATTTTTTTGGTTTCTTCTCGGCATTTAACCCTGATATTGTAAAGGATATTGAGTTGTATAAGAGCAGTATACCCGAAAAGTTTGGTGGACGCCTGTCGTCGGTACTGGATATAACCGACCGGGAAGGCAATAAAAAGAAATTTGCCGGGTCGGCCGGTATAGGCTTAATAACCAGCAGGCTCAATGTGGAGGGGCCAATTATTAAAGATAAAACCTCATTTATATTTGGTGGGCGTATCACTTACTCGGACTGGTTACTGAAGCTATTGCCTGAGGCGTATAAACATAGCCAGGCCTCGTTCTACGACCTTAATTTTGATATAAGCCACCAGATAGACGATAAAAACAATCTTTATCTTACAAGCTACCTGAGCCATGATCAATTTAAACTCAATAGCGATACAGCCTATAGCTACAGCAATAGGAACATCAACATCAAATGGAAGCACAACTTTAACGATAAGCTGTTTAGCCTCATAACAACCGGCGTCGACAGATATCAGTATAATATTGCAAGTTTTGATAACCCGGTAAATGCCTACAAGCTTAATTTTGATATCAATCAAACCAATCTTAAAGCTGATTTTACTTATTATCTTAATCGGAAAAACACAGTTGACTTCGGTGTAAGCTCTATTTATTATAAACTTCATCCCGGCAATCTGCAGCCTAATGATGTAAAATCATTAGTGGCTCCTGATGTAGTGCCGGCTCAGCAGGCTTTGGAAAGTGCTGCTTATGTTGGTGATAAATATGATATCACAGATGATCTTTCGTTAAGCGCGGGTATCAGGTATTCGCTCTATAATTACCTTGGGCCGCAAACTATTTATAATTATGCCCCGAATCTGCCAAAAACAAGTTCAAACTTTTTGGATAGTACTACCTACTCCAAAAATAAGGTGATCAAAACCTATTCAGGGCCCGAGTTCAGGCTTTCTGCCCGGTATAATTTGGGAGATAATACTTCTGTAAAAGCAGGGTATAATACTTTGAGGCAATATATACACCTGCTTTCAAATACTACAGCCATAGCACCAACTGATGTATGGCAGTTGAGTGACCCTAATATTAAACCACAATATGGTGATCAGGTATCATTAGGCTTGTATCGCAATTTTAAAGCAAATACCATTGAAACCTCGGTTGAGGTTTATTATAAACGATTAAGAGATTACCTGGATTACAGAAGCGGTGCCAATCTGGTGCTCAACCATCACATTGAAAATGATGTACTGGGTACCCAGGGTAAAGCTTATGGTATTGAGTTTTTGATAAAAAAAAGCACTGGTAAAGCCAATGGGTGGATAAGCTATACCTACTCACGTACGTTTTTAAGACAGGATAACGCGAATGAAGGCGAATTGATTAACGGAGGAGCTTATTATCCGGCCAATTTTGATAAGCCGCATGACTTTAATTTTATTGGCAATTACCGGTTTTCGCACAGGTTTAGCGTGTCGTTAAATGTAACTTATAGTACCGGCAGACCAATTACATTACCTATCGCCAAATATGAATATGGAGGTTCTGAAAGGGTGCTTTATTCTGACAGGAATACTTACAGGATACCAGACTATTTCAGATCGGATTTTTCGATGAACATCGAAGGAAATCATAAAGTACATCAGCGAACACATAATTCGTTCACTTTAGGGGTTTATAATCTTACAGGAAGGCAAAATGCTTATTCCGCATATTTTACCCAACAGGCTGGGATAATTAGCGGGTTTAAACTATCCATATTTGCCAAGCCAATACCATTTATTAATTATAACATCAGGTTTTAGCAAAATGAATAATGGTTCCGATATCAATATGAATTCTGCACGTAAAGTTTGGCAAAAATTGAACAAAAATCTATTGGTAGTAAAATGAAAAGTAACATGAGTAAAAGTAAATATATATGGTACTTATTGGTGGTAATAGGAGTTGCGACAAGCTGCAAGAAGCCATATAATCCAGCCATTGTGAGTAGTGATAATCACTACCTGGTTGTAGAAGGAGTAATTAATAGCGGCAATGACTCTACTATAATTAACTTGAGCAGAACGGTGAAGTTATCAGAAAGTGTGAGCACACAGCTAATGACTAATTATACGGTAGCTGTAGAAGCGGAACAGGGCAATAGTTATGCCCTGCAGTCAGAAGGGAACGGTACATATGATATTGGCCCAATGCATCTTGATGCTTCAAAGAAGTATCGCTTACATATCACAACACCCGAAGGTAAGCAGTACGTGTCAGATTATGTGGAAGTAAAGCAAACACCGCTTATTGACAGTATTGGTTTTATCCCTAAAAGTAACTACCTGCAGATATATGCAAATACGCATGACGCAACTAATAATACCCGCTACTATAGGTGGGATTATTCGGAGGCCTGGCGCTTTCATGCTAAATTTCAATCAAGTTTTATTGTTGATGGTGGTGCGGTAAGGATCAGACGTGCTGATGAATCAATATATTATTGCTATGCGAGTGACAAATCCAGCAATATAATGTTAGGTTCATCAGAAAAACTTACTCAGGATGTAATATTTCAGACGCCAATTAATACTATTACCAGTAATTCCGAAAAATTGGAGTTGAGATATTCCATTTTACTTAAACAATATGCACTAACCAAGGCTGGTTATCAATTTTGGGAAAATCTGAAAAAAAATACCGAGCAATTGGGAAGTATATTTGATGCCCAGCCTACTCAACTACAAGGAAATATCCATAGTGTAAGTGATCCTACAGAGCCTGTTATTGGATATGTGAGTGTTACAAATGTGCAATCAAAAAGAATATATATCAACAAAGGACAATTGCCTAATGATTGGATAGAAGAATATCCTTATAACTGTGGTATGATCCCGGATTCGGCATTCTTTTCTCACCCAAAAACGAATTACAATGATGTATTATACTTTATTATTCAAGGGGGAGGAATACCAATAGATGCAATATATGGCCCTTTTGGCCTCCTGGGATACACTTATTCATCTCCTGAGTGCGCAGACTGTACAATACGGGGTAAAGCGAAAAAGCCTGCATTTTGGATAGATAATTAACAGATAAATATATTACTGTATAAAAATAGAACTAAATACCAGGTACCGGTTATGAAAAAAATTAAGGCAACTGCTAAAACTATAGCTTTATTGATTGGAGGGTTATTGCAACTGCATACGAATTGCCCGGCACAGGTATTAAATCAAATTAAAAATAGCTTTAATCAGTACGAGCAGGAATCTGTACAGGAAAAAATATTTGTTCATACCGATAAGAGCACTTATTTGCCTGGCGAGATCATTTGGTTTAAGATTTATAATGTTGATGCTGGTGTTCATAAACCTATCAGTTTAAGTAAAGTTGTATACATTGATATACTTGATCATGAGCAAAATGCTGTATTACAGGCGAAAATTGCCATGAAAAATGGAGTGGGAAGCGGCTCTTTATATATCCCGGTATCATTAAATAGCGGCAATTACAAATTAAGAGGCTACACTAACTGGATGAAAAACTTCAGTCCTGATTATTATTTTGATAAAACCATTCTTATAGTAAATCCTCTAAAAACACCTGATGCGGTAACACGGCAAACGCAGGCGGGCTACGATGTCCAATTTTTCCCCGAAGGCGGAAATCTGATCAGCGGTATTACCAGTAAAATAACTTTTAAGGTAACAACCCCCAATGGCACAGGGCTAGACGTTTATAAGGGTTTTATTGTTGATGGCCATAATGATACAGTAGCCCGGTTTGAACCATTGAAATTTGGGATAGGTAGTTTTATGTTCAACCCCGTTGTTAATACGGTTTATAAAGCTATTGTTAAAACAGCCGCGGGGAGCGTGATTTCTAAAGAGCTGCCGCCTATTAATAGCCAGGGTTACACCATGCAGTTGAAAGATAGTGGTGGGGCGCAATTGGAGGTCACAGTGAGCGGCGCGGGCATTGGAAGCGGAGAAGTATATCTATTTGCCCATACCAGGCAAATAGTTAAAATAGCCGAAAGTGCCAGTCTTAACTCCGGAATAGCCAATTTTATAATTGATAAAGCAAAACTCGGCGAAGGAATATCGCATATTACCATATTTAACAATGCTAAGCAACCGGTTTGCGAGCGGCTTTATTTTAAACGTCCTAAAAAACAATTGTTAATCGAAGCATCTGCCGATCAGTCACAGTATGCAATACGTAAAAAGGTTAATATCAATATTTCGGCTAAAAGCGTAGCAGGGGACCCATTGCCGGCTAATTTATCTCTATCGGTTTTTCGGATCGACACATTACAGCACGCAGATGGAGATGATATTGTGAATTACCTTTGGCTGAGATCGGATTTGCGTGGAAATATCGAATCACCGGATTATTATTTTAAAAACATTAACGCAGAAGCGGATGCTGCTCTTGATAACCTGATGCTTTCACAGGGCTGGAGAAGATTTCAGTGGGGCAATGTATTGAACAATAAGCCTGCGATACTTAATTTTCTGCCCGAATACAATGATCATTTAATAACTGCTAAGGTAGTTAATGCAGCTACAGGCCATCCTGCGGAGGATATATTGGTATATTTAAGTGTTCCTGGGAAAAGAGTTCAGCTATACACCTCAAAAAGCGATTCATTGGGTCGGTTGGTATTTAATACCAAACAACTGTTTGGCCCTGGCGAGATCATCGCTCAAACAAATTCAGAGCGGGATAGCTCCTTCCGTATAGATGTTTTGAGTCCTTTTTCTGAACAGTATGCAAAGTATAACGTACCGGCGATAAATATGACACCTGGCATGCAAAAAGCCCTGGAAGAGCATAGCCTGGGTATGCAGGTGCAAAATATATATGCAGGCAATAAAATAAAACAATTTTATGACCCGGGAATTGATAGCTCGGGATTTTTCGGGAAACCATATAAAACTTATCTTTTAGATAACTATACCCGCTTTACCACGATGGAAGAGGTATTGCGCGAATATATAAGGGAGGTGAATGTTGTGCGGTCGCGTAAAAGATATCATATAAAAGTATTGAATGAAAAGGGTTTTTTAGATGGTGATCCATTGGTTATGCTTGATGATGTACCAGTGTTTAATATCGATAAAGTAATAGCCATTGACCCGCTAAAGGTGAAAAGATTAGAAGTGATCAGGGAAAGATATTATTATGGCCCATCGGTACAGGAAGGTATATTAAGCTATACAACCTATAAAGGGGACTTGGGTGGGGTTGAAATGGATCCGCATGCGGTAGTGCTTGATTACGAAGGGTTGCAGTTACAGCGGGAATTTTATTCACCAGCTTATGATACAGATGAGGAGGCCAAAAGCCGGATACCTGATTTTCGGAGTCTTTTATTTTGGCAACCCAATGTCAATATCAGCCCCGGAGGAAAGAGCCAATTGACGTTTTATACCTCTGATCAAACCGGGAAATTCATAGGATTAATACAGGGATTAACCCCAAATGGAGACGTCGGTAGTCAGTATTTTACCTTTGATGTAAAATAAATAAAAAAAATTTAAAAGATATTAAAAAGGGAGTATTGAAGAAATTGTACTTGGTTTAGACTGATATTGAGTTGTTTATAAAAGCGAGAGAAAGTAACTGATTATACTTGATAGCCCCTTTAAGGAGTAATATAAATACAATAAGAGAGTTTTTTTTTAAAACCATTTGCGTAATACAAAAAGCTGCGTATATTTGCAGACCCAAAACGGAGTGGTAGTTCAGCTGGTTAGAATACATGCCTGTCACGCATGGGGTCGCGGGTTCGAGTCCCGTCCATTCCGCTGAAAACAATGTCAAAATTGCCTAAAAGCCTGTAAATCATCGATTTACAGGCTTTTTTGTTTGGCCGAAAACACCAAAATATGCATGTTTTAGCATAAAAAAGGTGAGCAATTCGGTGAGCATATTAAAGCTAAAAAGATGCTCACCAGAAACGCCATAAGTAACTGATTTAGAAGATGTTCAGCGAGTGAACATCTTGATTGCAAGTGATGGAATAATCAATTTTGTTTCACTATTTAATTCATTTGTAATGAGAACTAACATCAATTTGCTTTTTTATTTAAAGAAGCGCTCTACCTACAAAAATGGCCCGGTAGCCATTTATCTGCGGTTTACCGTTGATGGCCGACGGGCCGAAGCCTCAACCGGAAAAACATGTGATCCTTCCCGTTGGAATACACAAGCAGGCCGTGCTATCGGCACCAAAGAAGACGTTCGTGCCCTCAACTCTTATCTTGACACCTTGCAGGCCAAAGCCCAGGAGTTCCATCGCTGGATGACGGCTAATGACGAAATGCTTACTGCTGAGAGTCTTAAAAATCGGTTTATTGGTAAAACTGAAAAGGTACGCACCCTGGTAAGCGTTTTTGAAGACCACAATCAAAAAATGCGCAGCCTGGTTGGACAGGAATTTGAGAAGAGCACTCTGCAGCGTTATGAAACAGCTTTGATGCATACCAAAGATTTTATGCAGTGGCAGCACAATGTTTCTGATATAGCTATCACAAAAATTAATTTCGAATTCCTTAATGACTTTGAATACTACCTTCGGAGCGTACGCAAGTGTGCGAATAATTCTGCGATTAAGTATATCAAAAACTTAGGCAAGATTGTCCGTATCTGTTTAGGTAACGGTTGGCTTACGGTCGATCCTTATCTGAATTATAAACCAAAAACAAAAAAAGTTCATCGGGTTGTGCTGACTAAAGAAGAATTGACAGCTATTGCAGAGAAGCAATTTCCCGTAGACAGACTACGATTGGTTAGGGACATCTTCCTGTTTAGCTGTTATACCGGGCTTGCCTACGTCGATGTTAAAAAGCTTAAACGTTCCGAAATGGCTAAGGGAATCGACGGCGACCTATGGATCCATACTAACCGCCAAAAAACAGATACTTTATCCCGCATTCCCATTTTGCCGGCAGCATTAAAGGTTATTGAAAGATACGAGGATCATCCGCAATGTATTGCCGATGACCTTTTGTTACCGGTGATGAGTAACCAAAAAATGAACGCCTATTTAAAGGAAATAGCCGACTTGTGCGACATTTCCAAATTACTGACTTTCCATATAGCCCGGCATACTTTCGCCACTACTGTAACGCTTAATAATGGCGTTCCGATAGAGAGTGTGGCTAAAATGATGGGGCACACCAGCATCAAGACCACACAAATCTATGCTAAGGTAATGGATCATAAGATCAGTTCTGATATGGCCGCACTAAAAGTTAAGCTATCGGCGAAATAATTAGGACCACCAATTAACAAAGTTTGAAAATAATATTCTGACACCTTATTCTTTTATTTATGAAAGTACACAATGGCATGAAACCGCATGATGTAGTCGTGCTGCTAAAAATCATTTCTTTAGAAAAGAGCTGGTCCAGTAAAGACCTCGCACATAGCCTATGTCTCAGTAATTCTGCGATCACCCAATCGCTACACCGCTCGATAATTGCCAAACTGATCAGCCCTGATAAACAGGTCGTTTTCAAAACTGCTCTTTATGGTTTTATTGAACACGGATTGAAATACGTCTTCCCGGCCGAACCGGGTATTGTTGTACGCGGATTGCCCACCGCACACAGCGCTCCTATTTTAAAAGACTATTTTGTATTTGATAACTACTATGTATGGCCAACTGATGATGGAAAAATAAAAGGGCATGCAATAGCACCGCTATATGCTAACCAAGTGACGGCGGCATTGAACGATCAAAATTTATATGATAGCCTTGCTTTGGTTGATGCGATCCGGGCGGGGAAAATTAGAGAGCAAAAGAAAGCTTTAGAGTTATTAAAACATTCTTTTGGTCTAGCTTAGAAAAGCCAGATCCATTAATATTTATCTTAATTAATTATATTTGTATGAGAACATTCCATCAAACAATGAGCAATTCTTCCGCAATCAATCTACGTTTAAAGCCAATCTTTGAGTTATCAGACAAAGAATTGCGGGAAAGACTGCGGCCGACCTATGAAGCAATGAAAAAAGAAAAGTTTGCTAAGGGGGGCTATCTTACTTATTACGATCCATCTATTTGTCCGACCAACACCCATGCTGTGCATGAGTATAGTGATAGGAAAGAACTAGTAAAGTTGGATATCGACGGCAATGTGCAGTTTGTAAAAAATCTTTAATCTTATGTCAAATCACCCGCAGCTATTATTTGTAGCGGGGCCAAATGGAGCTGGAAAATCGACTTTTTCAAAAGAATTGTCGGAGCCTGGTGCTGTTGTTTTTGACGTGGACAAAGTTGTTGCACGTATCGAGGCCCAATCATCTCATAAGCCTAAAAAGGAAGTATATGATGATGCTACAAAGGAATTTTTTGAACAAGCTATCGCCGCAATTACGGATAGGCGGCACTTTACTTTGGAAACCAATTTCAGAGATGATAATTTATTAGAAATTGTTGCCGAATTCAAGCGCTATGGATACACTACAAACATGATTTATCTGACGCTGGAAAATATTGAACAATCTATCGACCGTGTTAACGAAAGGGTTACAAGTGGCGGTCACTATGTCGATAATGAAACCATCAAGCAAAATTATGATTTGGGATTGCAATTCCTTGAAAGTTACGCTGAACGTTTTGACAATCTGGAGGTTATTGATGCTTCCGGCTCAGCTTGGCAATTGCGCTCTTTACTTAGCATTCAAAACCGAAGCTTAAAATTTGTAAGTGAACGTGTGCACGAAAGACTTGCCAAAACAATAGACGCTATTGTTGAAAAGTTTACTCCGCTACCACCTGAACAGGATTTACGGCCTTATAGAGGTCCCAGGCGTTGATGAGAAATTTTTAAGAAAATACTTATTTAGTTTTAGCCGCTCGATCGAGCGGCTTTTTTGGGTGTCAGATAGGGCCAAAATATTTGCCCAAGAGGTAGATATGGAAGTTATATTTCCTCTTGGGCATTTGTAATGATAATCGTTAAAAGATGTCCTTATCTCCTTCCGTCATCCATTCATCTTCAGCCATTACAATTGGGTCAAGCCAATCTGCTTTATGCCTGGCCCAAGCCAGCCAGTCATTATTAGGGCTAGGTATTGCAGCAAGGTACTCTCGAATAAGCTGGGCCTGCTTCCAGCGTTTTGCCTGCGTTATTAACTCTTTAAAACCCTCTCGCTCTTCATGCTGGTGTGCATCACGTTTTGCCTGAAGTTTACGTTGCTTTTCCCAGTTCTCTTGCCATATACGTGCATTTTTTAAATACTCCTCTTCTTGTTTAGCTGATATATCCAACTTAGCCATTATTTGGGGCAGCTGGTCTTCTATTAGTTTGGTTTTGGAATCTCCCCATTCAGACTTTAACCTGTCATCAAGTCGAAATACTATATTACCATTTGGCCGCCACTCAAATTCCTGGTAGGGCTTATCCACCTTGAATTTGGTTGTTCGTTCTCGAAAATTGACCCTGAGCTTTATATCGCCAACAACAATATAATTCCCATCTGTAGTTATCTCATAAATGTATCCTCTGGCACGCACGCACTTAATTAACGTATCCATAAAACGAAGTGCCCGCCCAACATTAGATGATGCCACTCGAATGTCCAGTTGTCCTTTTGTGGTTACAGCCATTCCTGGATAATTGATATCAGTCAGTTTTTCCAAACTTTCTTTTGCGGCTATAATTAGCGGATCAGGTTTTATCAACCGTGCTGGTACTTTAAATGGCAATTCCTTCTGAGTTATTTCCTTAACGAGCTGTATTCGCTCGGAAGCTTTTTTAACAGGTTGTTCCTGAGGTCGTTCTTTGAGTTCAATAAAATCTTGTCCGTCCCACTTTGCTGGCAGCTTAGGTTGGCGCCTATGATGCCCTGCTTTAACTTTAGCCCAGGAACCCGTTTTAGGAACAGGAATATTCATGCGAAGACATATTTTACGAAAACCAACATCCGATATCTTATATTTCTTAGCAATCTCTGTCATTGGTAGCTCCCATACCATTTGGTAGATTTCTTTACGTGTAAATCTGATCATAAAACTGGCGCTGCAGATTTTAGCTCATCCATGTTAAACTCACCCAGGCTTCGTAGATATTTCATCGTTATAAGTACCGATGAATGTCCCATCATTTTCTGAACCATATAAACATCCTTCGTACGGCGAAATACATCTATCGCAGCGGTATGCCGAAAAGAATATAATGTCTGTTTAGGGTATATCAACCCATGGCTCAATAATATCTTCTTTTCTCGTGACCATTGTTTGCTGAAGTAATCATCATTAAATGGCTCGTTAATCAAACTGAATATATTGTCATCTCTTTTAATCCCGTCAAGAACAGGCTCCAGTTCGTGCCTTACATAATCAGGTACATAGACAACCCGGATCTTGCCACTCTTATTCTCACTACCATTTAAATGGATCTCGGTGTTGTTAATCTTAAAATGCTTTTTGGTCAGTAGCCTTATCTCCTCATGAGGGCGCAATAAGCAGCCATAGGTCATCAGGCAGCAGCGATAAAGATTGGGTTGCCTGGCTTTTAGAAAATTGAGCACGGGTTTTAGCTGATCTTTTTCATAAGCTAAATGAAGTGTAGGTTTGATTTTCTGCACTTCTGTTTTTTTGACCGTCATTAAAGATTCATCGATTAGTCGGGTAGCCGCATTAAAAAGGGAGCTTAATTCACGCCTTTTATTCATGTAACTCGTTGGAGATGAATTGTACCGTTGGAGAAATTCTTCGATTGTAGATGTCTTTAATTTCTTGATTGACATTTCACGGCCTTCTGGCCCTAAAAAGATCATGAATTGATTGTAGGCATACCGAAGGCTATCTCTATGCAGTTTACTCATATCAGAAGAGAGTTTTCTGTCGAGCGCCTGCTGAAAAAGCAAGCCAATGGACTTGTTGTTTTTTTTAATTTTCATCCGGCAAACATGCGCTTATCATACATACCGACTTTATTAATTCTTTTCTTTTTTGACAGCTATGAACAATACAGGCTTAATCATCATGTAAGCAACTAAAAGCAAAGCCGGATAAAATGTCAAGGGCGAGCTAACCGCTGAAAGCGAACAATACGGCTCGCTTGTATACCCTTGACATTTTATTCCGGCTTGGGCTACCTTTGCGATAGTGGTGAGTAAGGTAATCTTACGATAGTAATTTATTCGTTGTTGCCCATCCGACCAATCAGAAACAAGGCTTTCATGTAACTTTAAAAAGACCTTCAGGAAAAAATGAGTTGCGAATTTTTTTAAATCCTCCCGGGAGGGCAAGGGACTTTTTGTCATACAAAAAGACATCTTGCAGTTACAAAAGCAACATGTTTTTTGATAATGATTTTAAGTTAAATGAGGCTTCGTAAAATTGAAAGGCTGATATCAGAAACCATTTAAAAGCCGTTTTCGAGATCCTCAAAAACGGCTTTTAAATGATAGATTAATATATGCAATTAGTCACTTTGATTTTGGAAGAGCTGATATCGTGTTATTATGATCTAATGATAGCATGTTCCACTGATCGTAAGATCAGTCGTTCTTAAGATACCTCCTCCTGCCAGGAAATCAGGCTGCCTTTTACAGGATGGTAAGATGGGCTATAACTAATATAACCTAACTCAACCAACTTCTTAATACATTTATGATAGGTAGCAGTAGATGCAATATTGCTATAAGACATTAATACCCTACGGTTGACTGGAAAAGGAGTAATTCCACCATTCTGCTGCAAGCAGATAAATAGTGCATTATAAAGGCTTGAATGACTTATAAATAATCGCGGGTCTTTCTTTATTTTCATAGCCCGCTCATTGTATACCTTGAATTTGTCGAGTCTTAAGGGTGGCCTCATTGTTTACCCCCTTCCAGAACTTTTTGAATGTCCTCCAGCTTGTAATACATCATGCCGCCAATTTTAGTAAAGCTAAGCGTACCATTGATACGCAAATTTTGCAAAGTGCCAGGTGAGATGTCTAATAGTTTTCTCACGTCCTTGCTCTTTACCCATTGCTTGCTTTGTCTTTTTTCAGGCTGAAGAAGAGTTTCAATTTTTTCCAGAATTCTTTTTTCGAAGGCATCCAGGGCTTCTGTTGTTACTAATTCATTTGGTCTCATTTAATTTAGTTAATAAAATAGTTCGTTCACCATTCGCTGACCTATGGAAATGGCGGGTTTTAATCTGCAATTAATTTAATGGCAGTCATTTTTAATTAAAACAAATGTAAAATATTGTTTTGATAAAATAAAATATATCAAAACAGATGATTATTTTTGACCTGTTCAATCCGCAAACGGCTTAATTAGGATTGATCGTTTTTGGTTAAGTCTGGTTAATTATTGCTGTTTAAGCAAAAGCTGCAAACATCAAAAGCACTCAAATCGCGTCAAAAAATATTTTCAGAAAAAGTGAATAAGATCAGTTATAAGACCTACCTAAATGACCGTTTGAAACAGGTTGACTTCCACGGGCAGCTAACCCACCCCTTATACGTACGGGTAACTTATGAGCGAAAGACTATTTTTTTTAAAAGTTATTACTTTGAATTATTCTCTAAGCCGAGGTATGCTATGCAATTACCGGGTGGCAGCATCAAAGGGCCTGACTTAGAGCAAATAATTGAAAAAGAAAATGAAGTTATCCGTTTTGTAATAGATAAGCTTAAAGACGGATTTTCATTAGAGGCGTTTAAGAAACTTTATGCCCACTTTAGCACAGATCTTTGTGATGCTACAGAATACGACTTTATTACTTATCTGTATTTATTCTTCGATGACAAAAAAATGCCCAACATGGCGGAGTTGATAAAGTGGGGTACATTACATCTCGTAACTTATGATCTCGTAGAGGAATTCAATAATACACTTAAGAAATCTTTGTACTCTGAACTCATTGAGCAAGCGTTTGAAAAGGCACCACCATATCTCCAATTATATAGTTTTGTAATGCACAATAAGCGTTCGCCTTTGCATTGTCTCACTGCGATGGAATGGGATAATGTTGAAATGGTTAGGTCCTTTAAAGAATATGTGGAATTGCATTATCCGAAGTTGAAGTCTAATATATTAATTGGGCAGGTTAATAACTGGCCTAAATATCATACCAAAAGTTTTTAATCAACCCCTATCCCATGCAAGCATCATCTTATTGGAGCTATTGTCAATAACAATTATTGAGTTTTGCACCTGAGTTAATAGTGTTCTCTTAAAAAAGTTTGAGTAAAAGTTAAGGTCCCTGATAGTATCGAATCAAAGGCGGGTTATCAAGTTCGTCTGCCGTCATGTACCGATCAAAAAAATTCAATTTCAATTCCGCTGCGGGTGGTATAAAATTGTTATCAACTATAACAAATTGAGTTTTGTCTAAGACATCAGCTGCTAACTCATAAACGAGGTTGTAAAAGTTCCGGAATATTTCCAAGTTAATTTCCTTATCAATATTTTTCATTGGTGTATCGATAATAATGAATGTAGGAAGTGGTAAATCATTCTTTGCAGCTATCACATGCAGAGCTAACATAAAACAGCTATTAAATAGAGTCTTTTTTCCTCCGCTGCCGGCATTATAGAAATTCCATTTTAGATGCTCTTGTTCCTTGGGCCAGATAGCAACCTCCCAATTTTTGCGATTAATATGAACCTTGTCTTCAACAGTAACTCCTGGGACACCTACTTCTAATAAAATTCTTAAAAACTCCTTTTCTAATTCTTCAATTAAACTTTCACCCTTTATTAAACTTTCTCGCTCTTCCCGAATCTTTTGTTTTAGCTGATGTTCTGCTTTAAACAGATCCGCTGCGTTTTGCTCTAATCGGTTAATTTCTTCAGGCATTCGCTTTAATCTATCAAGACTTCTCAATCGCTCTGTTAATTTAGCGACCGTTTGATCCACCTTTCTGATATTTGAAAGGAAAATTGACTCATATTGCCGCAATTCTTGCCCTAACTGAACATCAAATTCATTGCGTTTCTTTTGCTTGCTTGCTAATTCCTTTTTTGCTTTTATTAAAGCGGTCTTATGTAAGTCAATACTTGCATCCAAATCTTTAACTCGATCATCAAGGTCTGTTTGAATAACCTCACTTTGTTCATTTAAAGTAGGATGTGTTTGCCCAACTTCCGTACCACAAAGATTGCAATGGTCGGCATCGTGGATCCTGGCTTTTAAGTTAGTTCCGCAGTCCGGACAATTATCAAATTCAACCCCTTGAAATAAAGTGGCTACGGACTCATTTTTAGCTAATTTAAACTTGGAGGCTATTAATTCTGATTTTAGACTTTCTTGCTGCTTAATACGGCTTTCAAGGTCAAATAAAGATTGCTCAAGACTTGCAATATCTAAAATCATAGATCTAATCGAATCCCTGAGTCTATCAGAATTATGCGTTTCCTGCATATATCCCAACTCTTGCTTTTTCCTATCTTCTTTTGCTTGAAATAATTTGTTCCGAATGTCATTCCCAATTTTATCAATTTCTTCAAGTGTCGAAAAGCCAAATTGCTTTAAGAATTCCCGTAGACGTTCAACTGTAGATGTATCGGTAAAACGTTGTTTCCTTGATTCTTGGAGCTTTTCTTCAAGATCAATCAATTTTTGAGTCGAATATTGAAGAATATATTTTAGAACCTCTTTGCTATTTCTCGCTTTACTTGAATCTTCATGACGGAAAAAAGTACTGTCTAACTTATTTTGATCCAGATAACAGTACCACATAAAGTTCCGTAATGTTAAACGGACGAGACCAGAGTCTTCTCTGCTTTTATTTGCCGCAATTTTTAATACTTTTAATTTTAAGAGATGAAAAATTAGGTCGCTAATATTATACACCTGATCTCCCCAAATCGGTCCTTGATTATTATACACAGGTGCATTTACCGTAAAGGCTTTTTGTTCCTGGTCAAGGCACGTAGCATTTATGAAGTTATCGTTATTTATATTCCTTTCCAATAGAACTTGGTATTCCCCGACCTCTAATTCTAGTATCACACTAATTGCTTCAGATTGAATAGCGGATGTCTTTTCTAAGCCTCCACCTAAAGAAAAACTGATCAATCGCGCTATTGATGATTTGCCTGAGCCAATTTTTCCATGAAAAAAGGAAACCTGTTGTGTTAAATCAATAACCTCTTTACTTTCTTTACATTGTAATGAAAGTGTTTTAAAATGAATAAACATCATATAATTTCTTTCCCGTATTGTAAGGTTCCTATTTCAGGAAAAGTCTTGTAAACAAATTTCATCAGATTTGTCCCACTGAAATTGAAATGTGTTTTAATTGTTTTTGCGCGTTCAAGCAAATCAGAAAACACAATCTTTGATTCAAGCTCATTTGCTTTTTCGACTCCTTTCTCAGTTATTCCCAAATAATATGATCGACCGCCTTGTCGAATATATACAAGGTTCATTCCTATTAATGTGTTTATAAAACGTCTATATCGAAAATCCCATGGTCCATACTTAAAGCGAACCATTTTTGCTTCTACACTAATTCGTTCATAATCCATCGGTGGTGCCTTTTTCATCTGTTTACCTGCTTGAATCATCGCACGTTCGAGATAAACGGGATACCTTAGTAAAAAATCAAGCTTTGCCAGCTTAGTTAATCCTTCTATTTCACCCAAGTGATTATCACCTGCAAATACATTTAATAACAAAAGAAGCCTTCCAAGATGAATATGTTCATCTTTTTCTAAATCAGATAATATACTAAATAGGTCTTTCATTGCGGTAAATCGAATTTTTGACTCCACCAGACTTTACAACTTTCAGTTAGTACGCCGACAGCACCTAATAAATGCTCATAGGTGCAATCAAAAAACAAATCGGGGTTTTGCGATTGTCGCTCTTTAAGTGCCTTTCTCACTTTGATGAGCATTTCTAAACCTTGGTCGTTAGTTGCTATTCGTTCTTCATCATAAATCTCGCGGCACAAATTTTCAGCAATTGTTGTAACCTGATTGTATTGCTCATTCGCTTTAGCATTATCTTTATACAACCATGAAACGGTGTGCTGCTCAAATGAAAATTTGAGATCCCTTAACATATCAATATTATCTGAATCAATATCTCCTGCATCCATTTTAATGGCAAGGATCTGACTACCAATAGGTATATCGTTGATGTTGTTTCGATCTTTTAATTTAAGTTGAACCGGTTCGTTTTTATACTGTTCAAGCCAAGCTGAAAACTCAACGCGGTTTATTCTTTTAGAAGTTATTTTTTCTCTAACAAGATCGTCATCATCTACAACACCTGCTATATAAAGTAATGTAGTATCATTTTCGTCTTGGTGAAGTGATGACGCTTTATAGAACTTAGCCAAGACAATATCAGCAATGTCGTTAACTTTACTTTCTGTTACTCCAGACAATAATGGACAAGTTTTAATACCATTTACCAGTTTAAAATGTATATCTTCTAAAGAGCTATAAGTTTTTAATTTGATTTTCTTTATCGTATCAATTACTTCCTCAATAGTACAACCACATTCTTCAGAGATATTCTTAACAAATTTTCCATAATTAGTTTTATTATTAAAAACATTACCCTTGACATAATACTCAATCATGGATTGAATACAAGATGCTTTGGATGTGTTATCAAAACCATGATTACTTACAATGGAAAAGCCTTTAAATTGATCAGGGAATTTCAGATTCATATCAACGAATCTTTTGCACGATTTTTTTATTGCTTCGTCGTCAACATCGAATGGACGTGAGTTAATATCTTTGGTTTTAACCTGTATTGCGCTATACTTTTGTGCGGTGTCCTTGACTAAGATGTCATCATGGTGTTCGCAATATATTTCTTCAATATTCCTCGTGTCATCAGTCATTAGAATACCTAAAATTCCTGCATAGGTATTTTGATATCTGAATCTCCTTTGAGTATCATCTCCAGGATCATCGGTGTTTAAAACAAGTGAGGGATCAGATGACAATGTTATAGGGTTAAGGTTATTATTAATACGCAAGTTATTAATTTAAAAATGTACTTTAAAGAATATTTGCGCGCAACAAAATTACATCGCGTTTTACTTCTGTTAATAATACGATGCTTTTTCTAATCTTCTAAAAGAGTTTGATTGATTTTAAATATGCGAGTCGAGGCCTGTCAGCAGAAATATAATGACATCGAATAAATCCTTTGTAATATTATTTGGCAATTGCTTATTCTGTTCTTTATCAGAGTGAAATGAAGTACTAAGGCTTTCACCATGAGTTAAATACAAGTTATTTCGCTGGTCATTAGAAGCCTTTAATATTGTTAAACATCTATCCTTTTTTGTGGAATTCTTCAACGTATTTTTTGCCAATAGAATATACGCAATTTGGGAAGATAATATTTTCTTAATTCCAACTCTTTGGTATGTATATTTCGGTGTTAGTGAATAAAATGGAGAAGTATTTTTATTATATTTAAGCTTGGAAAACATTTCACGTTTGATATGACTCCTATCAGGAGGGGTTCTTAAGCCAGAGCCTTCGATGTCTTCCTCAAAAATCGGCTTTTCTAAAACAAAATAGGCTTTAGGGAGCTGATTTTTAATAGCCCAATCATCTAATTCAATTGGTAAATAATGTCCAGGATTTGACGAGTCATCTATTTGTATATGTGAAAATTCTCCACCTTTTTCAAAATGGCACTCTTGGATTTCATTTAAGGTACTCCACAGGGTCATAAACGATAGAATATCGGACGAGAAGTGAAATTTACTATCGTTATAGGAATACTGTTCGTAGCTTTTTTTGATTAGCCCATAAAACATCTCTAAACGTTCAATTATGCGGCTTTTAAGTATTTTGTTAGGCTGATCTAATATTTCTGGCAGCAAATTATTTTTGCATTTTACAATAAGTTCCCAATAATATTTCAAATGAAGCCCTTTATCGATTTGAGTATTAAGCTCCAAGATGAACTTATAATAATTATCTAAAGATTGTTCTAAGGAGAAGTAAGGCGGTTGTTTTACATACATAGCATCGGCGCCTTTTTGTTGAACGAGATGTAATGTTACGGCTTTTTGTGATGCTGTAAAAACTATCAATGGTACGTGTAAAGAAGTATCAGCACTTTTAATCTTTTCGATCAAAAACATTCCATTTTCAATTTTCGGAATTCTATCAACTTGATTGGTGGGAAGTCTTAAATCCAAAAAAACAAAGTCATAAACACCAAAATCAGGTATATTAAGTGCCTCATCATAATTTAGCTTAATATCTAAAGTACTGTTAGGGAACAATTTTTTTACAACAACTCTCCATCCTTTATCAGCGTTATCATCAATTAATAAAATATTACTAACCTGATTTGATTTGATTGCAAATTGTGTCTTCGCTTGTTGCAGCAATAAATTTTGTGAATATCCAGTAGTATCAATTGTTAAAGAACCATTTATATTAAATTCTCTTAATTTTTGTTTAAAAAAAATTGTTTCTGGAAATGCAAAAACGGATTTAATATCTATCAAACTTAACCCGTGGTTATATAAAAACTTCAAAGCCCCCCATTCATTTGTAGCTTGATGCCTATCAATTTGGATATTATTTTGATAATGCTCTTTATAAGTTTCATAGTCAAATAAATTATTAAATGCTACCAATAATCTTTTAGCTTCATCTAAATTTTCGACAATTTTTTGTAGGTGATCTAGGTTAATCATCTGTATGAATCTATTTCTCAACAGACCGTGATCTTCATCAAATCGAGAGAAACTCGAATCGTTTGCTGAAAAATATAAGACTCCAACATTTAGTGAAGTAATTATATGATGTGCCAATAAAAACTTATTTACCTTTAAAAGATCAAAGTCAATAGCAATGATTGATTCTTCATCAAGCATTGTTTTCAAATCTTCTGAAATGAGATATGGCAAATACTCCATTTCGTAATTTTCCCAATGTTGAGGTGTTGGGCCTAAATAATCAATCGGATTTACTAAAGTAATGTTATCTGTATCGAAAGATAAAGTCGACTCGGTTATGGCAACTATTTTCATTGGAAATTTCTTAATTTGTGTATTAACTCAGCCCCAGTAGTTCGATAAAGATCATCAAATAAGGTCGAATTTCTCTCTATTCCCTTTAGTCTTAAGAATTTGTCCATCGGTTTTGACGTAAATAAATCTTCGTTGGTGATACCTTCGTCTTGAAGCAAAATTATTTTACCAATTTGCCTGCTAGTATATTCGTAATAAAATATTTCTATATCCCAACAATCACCATCTTTTAAAGATTCTTTTATAAAAAACACAATATTATCTTGCATTGCGCTCCTTCTTAAACTACGGAAATAGAAGTTTTCCCTTTCTTTATTTTCAAATGATTGTTCAATATTTCCACTAAAAAGAATAAGATTTAGACCTAAGTGGTTTTTTATTAAGTCTATTAGCGATGAAGGTAACAAACTATCTCCGGATTGACTATGATGAATAAAAACATATTCATAGTCATTTTTTTCAAATTTTAAATTGCAAAAATTGCCAGCCTTATCGTAATCAAAGAATTCACTTGGATCTTGAGTCAAACTTACATTATTTACAAAGGGGCTAATCTTAGCCGACCATCTGTCAATATTGTCATCGATAATTAAAATTTTTTTCATGCTAATCGTAAAAAGAAAAAATATACTTGAACCCAGGGATCTCTTCTTTAATCAGTCTAGTCTCTTTAGAATAAGGCAAAATCTGGCATTCGTAATTGGTATTCTCAGCAGTATTAAATTGGATTTTAAAATCGCAAATTCCTACTAAAAGTTTAAAAAAATCTCTTCTCATATCAGACAATAAATTGGTAATCTCGCCTAAAAAAATCGATTTTTTATCAAAAACTATGAGGTCAACTTTTATGTTATCTCCAATCAACTGCCTTGTAATTTCAAATGATATTTCTTTGTTAAATTTGCGTTTATTACGTCGGCCATCTACGTTGGAATGCTTAAGTATCATCTCAAAAATCAAAAACAATGCAATCCTCACGTTTGGTACCCAAGTAAAAAAGTTTGCTTTGCTTTGAAATTTGAATAAATCAGGATAGAATTTGATTTGACTTATATTAAAAAGCCCTGAAGTGTCTGTCTCTCCAAATGAGAAAATTTCGTTCTTTTGATGATACTTGTACTCGACCTTTTTTGCTATGTTAATTATCAAATCTGATAATATAGATGATTCGCTCTTTTCATTTCCGAATCGATAATCGCCTTTAAATTTTTGAACTTTTTTCCCAATGTCAGAATTTTCTAACGGATGCATTCCTGTTCTTAAGAAAAACTCTACACCTGATTCGCTTAGAATTTTAAAGAATTGTTGAACATCTTCGATCAATTGTTTAGGTAGGCTTAAACGACCTCCATTTAAATTTATAATCTCTTTGAATTGCTGATTTGCTTTTCTTATTAAAGAAATATATTTTAATTGCTCACCCTCCATGGGTCGATGAACAAGTTGTTTAAAAGTATATATATTGTCGTATTTAAAATATTTCAAAAATTTTACTGTTTCGGCTGGAGAATGAATCATTATTGCTTCTGGGTCTATTTGAAGCGGTTTAAATTTATAGATTGATCTCTGGGCAACTAGTTGGTTAAAGCGTTCATTTAGTGTTACAAATAAAATATTTTCAGAGCCCTTGATCATTTTTAGAAAGTCAAGTTTCCCTTTTAGAACGGATTCCATTTTTACCTCTCCATTTCTAATAGTTTTATCAGCAGTATATTTATTAATAAAAATCTCGCTGGCTTTTTCGTAACCATATGTTTCCCAAAAATATAAGCATTGACGAATTTGTATAACATATCTACGTGGTACATTAGGAATTTCGTTGACTACTAAACCAGTCACCATTTGTCGGTAATCATCCTTTTGTAGTCGTGTTTTTGACTCTTTAATATGAAAATTTTGACCAGCAATTATTCTATTTATCTCTATTAAAAAATCGCTATTTTTTTGATAAACGTTGTGCATGGAACTAAATGTGATATCATCAGCATATCTGCTATATCGCAGTCCAAAGCGTCGGGCAACGGCGCTGAGATAGAAATCAAGATTTTGACAAATGATATTTGAAATCACTGGCGATGTGGGTGCTCCTTGTGGCAGGACATTTTTTTTTACCTTAACCCAATCGTCATCTTCATTTTTTCTTTCAACAAGAATATTATGACAACATAAAGCAGAAATAACATTTGCTATAATTAGTTTCGATGGTGTACCAGCTAAATTAAAAGGTGGATGTTGTAACCTACCCCAAAGTCTCGCTTGATCAATACTAGGAAAGAAATCTTTTAGATCTATGTTGTATACGTAAATGTTACCTACATGGCGTAAGGCATTATCCAATATAGACTTGCCAGGAACAAATCCATTTGCAGATAGGTGAGGATTATAAATCGTTTGAAAAATAAAATTCAAACAGGTTTGTATAGATTTCAACCCTTTGTTGGGGGAATATATGGTTCTCACTCCACCCGACTTCTTTTTTATAGCAAATTTTTTATAACGATTATGATTTGCAGTTAGGTTGCTGTGATAGTTTATGTGTCTCATCTCAAATGGCACAGATTTTTCGCCAAATAAGATTTTCTTCGTGAAATTTATGAGATCTAATAAATCTTCTTTGCCTTCCATTTTACTAAAGGCAATCTTAATATGCTGAATATCGGTAGGCCTTGCTTTCATGTTTTTATAAGTAAAAATACCTGCCCGTATTTTCTTTGTTTATGATAGTATAGCATCATATAATATAGTATTATAGTAATAGTTATCAGCCGTATAATGACTAAAATAACCTTCAATTATCAGGCGGACCCAATAACTACCAATCAGTACTCGCAACCTAAGTTTTGACGACTGGCGAATTCAAAATGTTTGGGCAGGTATTTAAATAACATGTTGCAAATAGACGACCCATCTGTGCAGTCTATCTGCACAAATATAATTTTTTTCGGTAAATTTGATATTGGCCTTTAAAACTAAATAAATTATGGCTTTCAACAAAAATGCCTTGGCTAGATATAAAATACTAGATTCTTGTTTTCGAAACGTTGGAAGAAAGTATTTCATCGAAGATCTGATCAACGCTTGTAATCAAGCACTTGGTGGATTAAAGAGTGATTATAACGGAATAAGCAGGCGTCAAATTTTCGATGATATTGCCTTTATGGAGAGTAGTGGTGGTTGGTCTATTGAGCTTTGTAGATCAAAAATAGGGCGAAGAGTATTTTATAGGTACGTTGACACAAAATTTTCAATTAACAACATGCCCTTAAACGCAATTGAAGTTGAACAATTACAGTCAGCCATTGATGTGATTTCGCAATTTAATGGAATGCCACAGTTCACTTGGGTTAATGAAATGATTCCCAAATTAAAGCAAGGATTGTATTTACATAAAGAACCTACAGTACTTATCGATTTCGATTCCAATTTATATTTAAAAGGCTTGGAACATTTAGGATTATTATATAATTCCATTTATTTAAAAAAAGCGCTAACAATAATATATCAGCCTTTTGGGTATGACCAACCATATGAGATAAAGTTTCATCCATATTTTTTAAAACAATACAACAATAGATGGTTCCTATTTGGGCTTAATTTTGAACTTGGTCGATACGATTGGAATTTGGCCATTGACAGGATTGTTGATATAACAGATTCAACGCAGGTTTTTATTGAAAATACGGTTATTAACTGGCCTGAATATTTTGAAGATATAATCGGTGTCACCAAACCTACTAATGGCCCTTTGGAAGAAGTTACATTACACTTCTTTGGTAAAAGTGGTAATTATGTTTTATCCAAGCCACTTCATGGTTCTCAGAAATCTAAATGGATTGATAACCAAACTTTGGAGGTTAAATTAAATCTAATCATAAACAATGAATTTGAAAGGATATTACTATCTTTCTCTGACCAAGTTAAAATACTAACGCCTAAACATTTTGTGAATAAAATCTCAATTATGTTAGCTAATGCATCCAAATATTATCTGTAAACCAACCGCTCTTTAAATTGGCCAAATCAATACATTGTTGATCGGGCCTTGTCAGTGGAATTGAAAGCCTCGATATCTTCACGAGATAGCCTGAAACAACATTTGTAAAACTGGTTGTCAACTACGTCGTTCATTTTTTTGATTTTTTATTCGCTAAATCTAATTTTCCAAAGCTGGTAATTAATGCTGTATAGCAATTTAAAGGTGTTGCACGCTTCCTCCAACAGTGCATCCCAATCGGTGTGGAAATTCCATTTGATGGTGAAATAGCCTACTTCCATAAAATCAGGTTGCTGATAATTGCTCTGGTTCATTTTTTCAACCTGATATAACATAAAGGTTCGCAGTATTTGAAATACCGTACTGGTCTTGTTTTCGAAATAAGGTTTTTCTGCTGCACTTACGCGTCCCATTGGGGAGAATTCAAATTCTCCATATTGTTTTAATTCCAGGATCATTGCCCAGAATTCGTCGGTCATAAACCGGAGGTTGTGTGCGTGGTAAACATATGTTTCTAAATAGAAGTTATCTTCACTCGTACCCCAATAAAAAGTCATATCCATTTTTTCGGATTTCAGCAAGAGCACCTGGCCGGCAAAGTTGAGGTGGCATTTGGAGGTATCCCACTTATCCTTGAAATTGCCGTAACTAAAAAAGTTCGCGGCGATGTCCATGAGCAAATCGTTGCTCTGAAAAAAGATCCGCTCATTTTCTTCGCGGCTGATACTGCCTGGTTCAAATTGCATTTGCAGGTACTCATCGAATTGGCGGTCCCAAACGGGTTGTTTATGGGCGTTTGCGGCAATGATTTTATCGATGTCCATTAGAGGCGTGTTAAATAATATTCAAAATCTTTGTTTTTAGGATTGCCGCTAAAATCGACTTCGTAGAAACGCAAGTGTTGGTTGGGCACTGGCATAACGATGCAAAAATTGCAGAATTGCAACTGTTCGAATTGCTCTTGTTGCGATCGTTTCGGCAATGTTTTGCGCATACGATTTAGCATAGCCGTTGCATCTCCACCATCTTCTAGTAACAGCGCGCTATCCAGTACGGCCATCACTTCGATCATGATGGGCTTGGCCGGCTTTTCCAAATGTTGCCGAATACCCATAACGTCTAAGCCTTCGGGAAACTCGGGTTCACAACCGTCATTAATCAATACGCTCAGCAAGATCAAACATTTTTCCAGTAACTCACTCCCGACCTTATTCAAACAAGCATAATAGGCGGCGCGCAGTGCGCTCGCTGAAACATAAACACCGTCGTGGCGATAATTTAATAAACGACCTTCATATAGCATATCGCTTTGCGCGATTGCGGCTTCTATGGAGGCGCGGTTAATATCTAAAACCGGGTGCCAGATATTTTGTTGCTGAATATGCTGATAGAGGAAGGTTAGCATTGCAAGCAATTTATAATCTTTAGCCGGGCTGATTGTTCCCAAGCCGGTTTTACGAATTGAGTCCAAAAAAATAGTGGAAGTGCCATGCCAAAAACTGGAGCCATTCCAGCTAACGTCTTTATAAATATCAAGGTTCATCGGTGATCTGTTTAGGTTTCTCATAACGTAGCAATCGCATGCGTTTCAAATAACGGTTGTAAATAGGTTTGAGCGGGAGACGGTCTTTGGTGGCCAGCCAGGTAAATACATCTTCCCCATCGGGGTGGCGTTCCTTTTCGTATTCTGCAAAAACCTTGAGCGCAATGCTCCTTGATACCCCACGGGATATCAAAGCGATAACCACATTTTGGGTAGTGCCTAATTCTAACATGGTCGGTAATGCCAGCGAAAATTTGAAGCGTACTTTTTGCTCATCGCTCATTTGGGGCTCCAGCAAATCGTTCAATAGTTTCAGGTATTTCACCAAAATATGGGTAACCACTACCGAATTTGTTTTGATCACGATGCCAATGCGTTTATTCACATCTTTGGGGTCACTTGGGTCGATGCGTTCTTCGGGTATACGATGCGTTTTATGAAATTCGAGGTCACGCTCGATGATCTCGTGAATGCTTTTATTTTGCAGCCAATGATAAGCGTTCAAGGCCAACTGGCGCGCGCTCATGCCAATACCGTATTTCCAATAGGATTCACTGGTCATCTTAAAAATCTCGTTCAATCTGACGATCACACTCTCCAGTTGCAAATAGAACGTCCATTCCGAATAAGGCCAAAGCGCCTTGTCTTCCGGTTCTATGTAATCATGGAAGTTTTTGTTTTCTGTCGCTGAATAGATCACCCAATGTTCGACACCATCCTGCAGGATTTGCCGGAATAACTCATCTTGAAGCAAAGGATCGATGGTCGGATTTAATTTAAGCAACTCGCGAGGTATTTCGATGTCGGCTGTCTGCTTTTGCAAAGCGGCCTCCAGCCGTTCAATCTCGGTTTGGCTTAAATTCTTAGCTGTTAAGTAGGCGTTTAATTCTTCTGGACTGCGCAAATATTTTTGCAGAAAAAATACGGCCGCGCTGCGCTGCTGCTTATGACTGATCGTAGCCGTCTCGCGATTGATTTCAAATAACAATTCATCCGGTTTTTCCAGCGCGATCTCGCCCGCCGTTTTCACTACCTTCTTGGCAGGTGAGTGGTATAATTCGTGGGCCCATTCCTTTTCACCGCGCTCGATGCAATAGATTGTCCCATAAAGCGAATCTTTGATGCGCCCAGCACGGCCAATTAAGTTGCCAAAATCAAACGGGCTTAATTTAATATTGCGCTTATGGGGGTCGGGAATGAACAGGTTATTGGCCGGCAAATTTACGCCCTGCAATAAAGTAGTGGTACAAAACAGGTTTTTGATCGAGCCATCCAAAAAACAATCCTCGATTTCTTTGCGGATAATTTCGGGCAGGTTACCATGGTGATAAGCTGTTTGATTATAAAGACACGGGATCAATTGATAAAGCGGATGAATTTCGTCTTCTACAAATTCAATCAATTCCCGCAAGCCGGGGTCGATATCGTCGGATTTAGCTCGGGATGCTGCAAACAATTTTGCCCAATCCGTGGCCAGGTTACCTTTCGGGCAATAAATAATATTTTGATCACCCTCCTTGCTGCATAAGCCGATCAACCCTTGCAACCCGTCGCCGACATTTTTGCGGAACCGTTCCGCAAAATTAGAGGTCGTAGCAATTGTTCGGGTTTGGAATCTATTCAGTGTGCTGCTGATGGATACTTCTAAATTGTTTTTTAAGGGTTTAACAGTTGTTTTGATCTGGAATACCGGTGAAACAGTCGTTTCCACGATTTGCCCATTCGGGCCAAAAACCGAGCCGTAAAGTGCGGCCGGCGCATCAATATTCGGGCCAGCTGCTACCACTTTCGCGTTTGGAAAAAGCACCGCCAGTTCATTAAAAACAAACTCGAATAAGGAACCCCGACCCTGGGTATCTTCCACATTCTGAATTTCGTCGACGAATATAAAATCGATCTTGAAATCAGCCAGCCAGCGCATTTTTAATAAGCGCAGGCATCGCTCCGGTGTGAGAATAAAGATCTCCCGGCGCGGTGTCTCCAAATCGTCCTGGATAAAAACGGTTTTTATTGACACCGTGCTCAAATCGACTTCGTTACGTAGGTCTTCACTCACCTGATTGATGAGCGCACGGGAAGGTACAATATAAACGGCCGAATATTCTTCTACAGAGGACAGCTTGGCACTGATGAACTTTTTGATCACAAATGACTTACCAGAAGAAGTTGGCCCCGAAATGGCCAAGTGGTTATTTGCTTCCAGTTTATCCCATAACGAACGTTGAAAACGCGTGGCCGCGATCAAATTATCGCTGGTCAATATGGAGCTTTCAAATCGCTCAATCTCCATTTCCATCGTTAAAGCAGGATCAAATACTTTGGTCGGGCGATCAACTGAAAGCATGCGTGCACCTAAATTGATTTGATTGTTACGAAGTAACTTGGCACCAGTTAAATTACCAAGTCGTGAAAACAGCACATAGGCCACCCGCATGTAATCCAAACTATCCGCATTGTTCAAATAGATAAGCGAGGAGATCAGTTGCGCTTTGTTCCGGTGATCATCATGGCGACTCTGAGCTAAAATAGACGCCAGCCAAATCGCTTTCCGCAATTCCTCGAACGGTATTGGCTTTTGTGGCTGACCTAATACGCGGTAAAAAAATTGATTGTACGTCAAATCATCAATCACCTGGTTCAAAACAGGATGTAATGCAATTTCATTCAACAGTTCATCGTTACCGTCCATCATCAACTTCTTTGAAAGGGGGCATGGTGGATTCGCTGATACATCGCATCGCGAAACTCATCGACCGACCGGCAGGGTATAATAAAAAAATCTAAGTATACCTTTCCCACGTTTGGATGTTTCGCGTATTGGGCCTGTACCTTTTCCAAATATTTTTTTTCGTTTCCCTGAAGCCTTTTACGAATGGCAGCTGATAGATCAGCTGGCGATGCGGCCGCTAATTCCAGTTTATCATAAGCACTGCTGTACATGATCATCACCGGGTGGATCAAAACCTGCTCGTGAAATTCCGGCTTGGTTGGGGTTAGTCGGTTATAAAGTTCATCTATCGAATGATGTGTAGTACTGATAAATTGTTGCGCGACGATTAACTCCTGATCTAAAAATTTAGGGCCACCATCCTCATTATAAAACCGAGCTAACGACTTGAAAGCATCCGTTAAGCCAGCTGCTAAACCGCCGATTACTTTCGATTCGCCGATCAAAAAAGCAGGATATGATTTGCCCTCTATTTCATAGTTTCCAACAAAAACTCCATCACCTCCCTTAACCTGGTCATTAAAATTACTCAAAGAAGCTAGCTTATGGGCAACCATCTTACAACCCAATACGCTTTCTACCAACACGAAAAGCAATAATTCGCCGTATTTACCATCAGTTTGCGGATCTTTAAAGCCAAAACGTTGCCCGGCATTGGCTCCTGCCCAAACCGGATCTTTCTCGATCTCATCCGACCCATAAACAAAATAAGCCAATGAGCGGTGCAAAACTTCGCATATTCCATTCACGAGCAACTGTGTACCCGAAGGTTTTATCGTATAAAAGCGTAAAATGATTTTATGATCGATCTCAATAAACTGCTCTTCCAGCTGATCTTTAATCAACTGGCGATCGATTTTGATATGTGTGGACCAGTCTTCTGAAAACATTAATGATTAAGAGCTTGAAGGTCAGGTTAAACTAAAAACGTAAATATATCGGATTATAATTATAAGAATGAAATAATACCGAACAAATATATTTTTAGAAAACCTGAATTTCAACCTATTATAACTTATTTTCGATTGAAACGCCCCCACATACTTTCGGCCACGTGCTTTGTCCCGGCCATATCTAATGATCAAGATTGCATCAAAAAATATTCTTTTATAAACCGTAATTACTTTGATAAATATTGATGAGCCGGAACTACGTGGACAACTTTACCATTTTTCTCCAATCGATCGGTTTGATCAAGCGTCACGATAAAGCCTTCATCAGCATCAAAAAATGTAAGTGCTTCAACCACACCATCCAACTCACGATTGATATTATCAGGGTTTAATTCAAAGCAAACCTGAACGGCCTCCACTAATTTTCCGTTATTCGTGATAACGAAATCGCATTCATTTTTTTCAGCAAAATAATAGATCTCCCGGTGTTTTTGACGCAGGTACAGGTAAACCAAATTCTCAAACTTTCTGCCATTATCTTCTGTAAAAGAACCTGAATTAACATTGATCAGACCGGTATCTATCGCATAAACTTTCCTTGGGTTTGCGATCTGCTTTCTTAAAGAATAACTGAATTTAGGTACGAATTGTAATAGATATGAATATTCCAGGTGTGACAAATACTCCATAACCGTACTGGTAGACCCGATCTCAAACAGCGTTTTGAGCCTGTTTCCTGTGATCAACTTTGAAACATTGGAGAGCAGATAAAATGCCAGCCGCTGCAATGTTTTAACATCCCTGACGCCATAGCGCACTGCAATATCCCGGATTAGTATATCCTCAAATAGTTGGTTTAATATTTCAGGTATCCCTTGCTTTAAATATTCCGGAAAGCCGCCTAATTCTAAATAGCTCAATAAGGAGGATTTATCGTAAGATAATCCCTTGAAAGCGCAAAATTCGTGATAAGAAAAAGGGAAAAGTTCTTTTGTGATATGCCGTCCGGTTAACCTGGTGCCCAACTCACGGCTTAATAAAGAGGCATTAGAGCCTGTTATTACTAATTTATAATCTTCATCCAGCTTTTGCCTCGCATATCTTTCCCATTCTGGTATAATTTGGATCTCGTCAAAAAAAAGCACATTACTCCCGCTGGCCTTTATGGATTCATCCAGCCTGGCAAAGTCTGTAGGGCCGAACTCATAAAGCCGGGGATCTTCAAAATTAAGATATAATGCATCAGGATATCTCTCTTTGAGTAGTTGGAAGAGCAACGTGCTTTTCCCACATCTCCTTATTCCTGAAACAATTAATGCAAATGCCGAAAGGTCTGGTAATGTTGCCAGCGCATCCCTTTTCAGCCCAGGATCTTTTTGAGCCAGGTTCGCTTTTTGTGTTTCGATAACCTGGTTAATAGCAGAGAGAAGTATCATAATAATTCATTTGATACAAAAATACAAAATTGTTTGTTAGTAAAATACGATTTTATTTGATGTCAACATACAATTGTGGGTGGTCGCTAGATAGCATTTTAGGGAAATCTTTTAAAAACTCGGCGAATAAAATTGCATCAAAACATACTTTTTCATAGCTTTGGTGTAACTCATTTGCATTCAATTAGTTGCAAAAAATAGGTGAGCATCTGGTGAGCACCAGGTTTTTAGAAAGTAAAAGCATTGTAATTCAACGATATAAGGACATGGTTGGAGTCCCGTCCATTCCGCAAGAGAGTGTAAAGCCCTGTAAATCAAGTATTTACAGGGCTTTTTTAATGATCCCTAAAACTCCCGAACCTTGCCCCTTTGAAATTCAAAAACCCCTAATTAGCGAAATTAAGCGGTTTTTAAATTTTGGTTCAATTAAAATCACCCCAAATACGTCACATCTCATTGCGTCTTTCGAAGCGTCTTTTTTCTGAAAAAAAGACGCTTTTTCAATCGTAAGTCATTGAAAATGAGATAGTTTATTATCTATTGATGTTTTTTCACATTGAAATTTCGTTAATTGTTGATAATCAGCCTATTAAGATATTTTGTTCTTTAGGTATGCCCTCTTTTAACTGCCTATTATTTTGATTTGAAAATATCGCTTATAGCTTTAACCATATTTAAAAAATTGTTATGTTAGAAAAAAGCTTCGGTTTGTTTTATTATTTAAAGCAGGCAAAAAATCAAAAAGAACAGAGATGGTATGTATACCTGCGTATTACGGTAGACGGCGACAGACGGGAAGTATCCATTAAACGGCAATGGATTCCTGGCCGATGGAATTCAAAAACAGGAAGAGCAATGGAAATCAATGAAGAAGCGATCGAATTAAACCGGTATCTGGATACCATTTCCAACAAGATCCATCAAATAAAAAGAAATCTGATCGATGACGTTAAGCAAGTCACCGCCGAAAATATTAAAAACATTCTTACAGGCAAAGGAGAAAAGAAGTACTTTATTCTGGAAGCGTTCCAAGAGCACAATAGGCAGATGAAAGCTTTAATAGGCCAAGAGTTCGCTCCGGCTACTTTGACCCGTTACAAGACGGCATGTGCGCATTTAAGCAGCTATATTAAATGGAAGTATGAGAAGGTCGATTTTGAGATTAAGGATTTAAATTATGAGTTTATCTCGCAATTTGTCTTTTGGCTTAAAAGTGAAAGAAAGTGCGGTCATAACGCAGCTATAAAGTATTTAGGCAATTTCAAGAAAATTGTCCTTGAGTGCATGAAAAGGGGTTTGCTAAACACAGACCCGTTCCTTGGCTTTAAAAGTAAGCGAAATGAAGTGATCCCTGTTGCTTTAGCCAAAGAAGAGTTGATCAGAATTACCAAGAAGAAATTTGATATTGAAAGACTTGATTACGTCCGCGATATATTTTTGTTCAGTTGTTATACAGGGTTGGCCTATATCGATACATACAATTTACGTAAAACAGATATAGTGATCGGTATTGACGGTGGCACGTGGATCACTACGACCAGGCAAAAGACTAACTCAAGTACCAGGCTCCCATTACTTCCTAATGCAATAGCTATTCTTACCAAATACCAGGACAATCCAACATGTGTAAGCAAAGGCACTGTGCTGCCAGTATTGACGAATCAAAAAATGAATTCTTACTTAAAGGAGATCGCTGACTTATGCGGAATAAGAAAGAAACTAACTTTTCATATTGCTAGGCATACGTTTGCCACTACAGTTACACTTACCAATGGCGTGCCTATTGAAACGGTTTCCAAGATGTTAGGGCATAAATCACTTAAACAAACGCAGCATTATGCTAAGATAGTTGATTTGAAAATTAGTGAGGATATGAATTTACTTAAAGAAAAGCTGCGATTAGCCTAATCTGAGTTGAACATGATCTATAGTCAGTTCTATGGAAACATCTTAAATTCAAGCAGATCGTTGTAGTTATGCGGCGATCTGTATTTATCATAATCTTCAAAGCTGTCGCAACTTACATTATGAATTCTTTGATAATAAATAGTTATCCGTAATTCATAGGGTCCTATATAACACTTTTTATGCCAAGAACTAATTGTGGTTCGTTAGATAAACTTTTCGAAAAAAGTTTTTGGGCAACAAGTGATCAATATCGACGGTATCATGTCCGATCAACGACTGAAATTGAAAAAGCTGGCTGTCTATCTAGGATTAATCAACTAGCTTTCATCATCGAGCGTGCTCCAGTTGAAGTTCCGAGAAGTCAGAACTTCAGAGACGGATCTCGGCGGCGTAATCCTACTACCCAGGTTATAACTCTGGTAATCACGTTTTTTCTGGTATCTGATCATACCCAAATCAGCCATTCTTATCTCAAGGATGGTTCGACTTACTTCAAAAACATAACCAAGTATTAACATCGCTTTTTTAAAGTCAAGGATATTACAAGGCTGGTTATCCAACCATATGTATCCTCTCCGGCTTAAGCCCACACTATCCTGCCATTTGGTCAGCTGCCAAAGAAGTGACCTGACCGGCATCAGTAAGCAGTCGGCGAAGTAATTGGCCTGCCATTCTATCCAATGTTTTTCCTTTTCAAAAAGATGCTTCCGGGTAATTGGATCGTATTTCGCATCCGGCTGGGATTCATAACGTACTTGCGAGATTTGCAATTTTTGATGCAGAAAAAAATGGCCGATCTCGTGAGCGCAAACGAAAGCGAACTGGTTAATACAAATGGCGGGATTAATATGAATAATCTTGTTCCCGCGGTCAAAATAGCCTTTCAAATGGGCTTTGTTCTTTTTGAATGCTTTATCGGTAACGAATTTCAGTCCATACTTTTCGGTAAGATTAGACATAAACCTGGTGATGGGAAACGGTTTGCCATAGGTTAATATGGAAGTATCAAACTCATTTATAATTTCTTCTGTCAAGCCAGTGATTAGTTTTTTGGAAAGATATTCTAATCCTTGGGCCCTTTCACCGGGTTCTTCCCAATTGATGCGGCTATTTAATTCGCTTTGGAGAAAATTGCGTAATACGTGGTCCCAATTTATATCTCCGTCTTCCCGATGTTCATAAAGTTTGCGTATTTCGCTTAACTTCTCTATATCCCCCCAAATTTTTAAAACGGGAAAATCCTCTTGTTGGGCCTTGCTTTTATCTTTGCTGTGCAATACGATGTCAGCCTGTTCGCCGGAGACCTTGATAAACATAAAGCTAAGGTTTTGAAGAAGTTTCAAGCCACTTTCCTGGACATCGCCTGTTGTAATGAAAACACCTTTGACGTTCACTCCGGCCACCTGCTGTATTTTAGCGATAAATTCTTCAATATCATTAACCGGTACCGTACCGGAATAATCTTTGCACTCTATTAAATATAATAAATGACACCGTTCAGCATCCGGAGGCCATACCTCTATACTCAGGTCAAAAATGATATTATTTTCCCTGAGCCGAGAGTAATAAGGTTGTTTCCGGTAAATACGACAGCATTCGGAATGCACGCCGAGCCGCTGCTCCTTTAAAGCTTCCGTAATTATCTGAAAAGAACGTTCTTCAAAAAGGTCACCACGTTTGACAGTATCCATTTTACTGATATTTTTCGTAAAGATAAATACTCGTTGCGTTAATTTATAACATGTTGAAAAACTGTAACTTTCAACACTCAAACGAAGTTGTCAGCCGTTTTTTGAAATAAAAATCTTTACAGAAGCTTAGTCCAGCAAAATCAAATTGGCAGAACAACCCTTTAACAAACATTGGTCGAGCTCGTGGATCTGATAGAAAATCTCGCAGTAATTGAGTGCGGCAATCAAGTTGGTAACTCCATGTTTTGTTAAAAGCCTAATCCGAAAATATTTCAAATTATATCATGTTCCAGAATATAATTCACGACCATAGCACTTGTCCATGCTGCGTAAGGTTTTGCTTTATCCTTTTTACCTTGAGTATTATCCATCGCCGATTTGATAATTAACGGGATGGTTTTTCCATCATTACTTAATTCACACGCCCTAGAAACGCCGTAACTTTCCATTTCAAGAGCAAGTGTTTTGCGATCAACGACAGAAATTTCTCCGTCAAAAAAACCTTTTTTATCAATGACACTGCGCACACAAGCAATTGGACCAAAATGAATATTCACCATCGTGTCCCGGGTTGCATCAGAATCCTTTATTGCTTGGCTTATTTTTGTTTTATTACGTTTAATGTTTGTAATATAGCTACTATCGGTATTAGATCCTTCAGACTCTCGTTTAAAGCCACCATCTGTTTCTTTTCCTTTGTCGATCGTAAATACTTTAGTGGCAACTATCACGTCACCGATACTGACTTCCTTTGGCCTGCCACCCAGAACCCCAGCCATAATTAAAAACTTCGGTTTGAAATAGTTGATCATCTCAGTGCAAAGTACTGCCGCATCAATCATGCCGCTAGATAACTGAGAGGAATAAGCTATTTTTTTTTGAGGATTGCTCTTTAAGTGACCATATTCTATTAAAATATTTCGATGAGGTACCTTTCCTATCTTTTCAATCATCGGCAATAACTTTTCCATCTCCGTTTCTTCCAAAGCAGTTACGATGACGTAATCTATTTGCGGTATTTCCGTTTTTGGCGCGTGGCTTTTTTCTGCAACAATCTCATTATTGATTATTTCCAATTTGGTTTGCGGCATAAAAGTGCTGAATATTTTTTCCTGATACTTATCATAGGTAAAAACGTCAAGGGATTCATCTGCAGAATAAACTTGCTGCTTACGAGCCGATGTAATCAGGTAGTAACGGAGCCTAGGATGATCCCTCAGAATTTTAGAATTCATAAAGTCATCTAAACCTTTATTCTCTTTAGCATGCGATAAGTGAATGAAAAAAAGAAACTGTTGATCATCATTGTATTTCGAAATTATACTGTTAAAATCTTCTAAACTGGTGACTAAATGCTTTTCTTTATAAAGAGAGCCGATCTTCTGCTGTGTTTTTTCCAGTTCATAGTTCTCATTGCTATCCCAAAACAACAACACAATTTGTTCAAGCTTTTCGTATTCGATCATATGACTTTTATTTTAAGGATTTGTAAATAGGCCTCGTCGGTTGAGTATTTTTTATAAGTACTGTTAAGCAAAGGGCTTTTCAGATTATTTAGGATCTTTTCGCCTGTATTTCCACCCTTTCTGAGTTTATCGATATTATTATAATTGCGCATAGCGATTTTCAGCATCCCACCTGAGGTTACTTTCAGCCTTATTGTTAACGAACGGCTCGGATCGCTGTAACGTAAATTATTATAAAGTTCTTTTAATACCAGTTCTAAAAAGTGTTGTGGAAAATCCAAAGCTGTCGTAGACAAATCTGTAGAATGCAGTTGCGCGAGGTGATACTTGTCTTTCACCTTTTTGAAAAAATCTCCAATTTGATCTGCCGGGTGTGGCGTTATTGGTCTTGAAAAAATCTTCAAGGCGGTGGATTCTTCGAAAATGTATTTAACAAACAATTCATCGAGTTTTTTACTCACCTCTATGATATTGATGTCGGAAACATACATCATCGTGGTTAATTCGCCGAAAAGCGTTCGTAGGGACAAATCCTGCTCCTCCAATTCATTCCAAATCTTCTGGTCGATAAAAAATTGAGGGAATTTTATTGAGAATGATAAAATGTCTTTAACAAATTTGGCAATCTTTTCCCAATGCGTACGTACCACGATCAGTTGATCAGCAAAGGGTTCTGATTTGCGTAGCTTATTCCCAATTTCCAATAATGATGAGCTGATGATTTGTTTATCATTATAGATGTTGTCGTCGTGAAATTGTTCATCCAAAATCCTTTCATAATTTGATTTGAGTCGAATCAACATATCATCAAAGCTGTTCTTCGATGGTAAAGTCGAGATAAACCAACGATATATTTTGATTCTGGATTGCATTTCAATCGGCAGGCTCAAATTTTCGTCTACCTTGAGCAATAGCCTTTTAATACCAGACCCGTATTTAACGAGGTCATATTCAGAGTAAGTGAAATAGTAAAGTAGTTTATAGAGAACATAGTTTACCGACATGTATTTAGAATCTTTGTCAGAAAAGGTAATTAAAGTCTTAAATTTCTCCAACGTGAGTTCGTCAAGGAGGTCTTGTCCCTTGAAAACAATAAAAAATAAATGCAGAATATCAATTTTATGCCACTCGTAAGTAAGATTTGATTCGATCTTCTCATAGTTAAAAATTAATGCTCTGATAAATCCTTTAATCTTTTCAACCACATCTGGCATGATATACCGGACCTTATCAAATATATATGGCTCATAAGCAAAGGTTGCACACAAAAGTTCAATTTCCTTGTAACGGTTTTCGCTGGTTTGCTGAAGGGTATATTTTTTAATAAAAAGGTTAAAAAAGCGGAAACTTTCTTTATAAAGCCTATAGCCAATTACTTTACCCACTTCTTCTCTAACCAACAAAATTTCGCGTTTAGGCACTATTTTAGTTTCCCGATCTTTCGGTAAAAATTTATAGTCGTTAAACTTCTCAAGAGGTTGCACCTTTAAATTAGCCAGTATTGTGTCGGCTATATTTTTAATAGCTGGCGGCGTATTTTGGATTTTTGATATATCATTTATCCATCGTGTTTCTTGGCTAAGAGGATTTTCATCCATATAGTACGTGGGAATATGCCAGTGGGCGGCAAAAAATATAGAAATGGGTATTGGCTTTTTATGTCGTACTCTAATTTGGTCCAGTCTGGTGAAAAATTCACGTTTGTGATCATTTATGCGGCCGACAATACAAAGGAGGACAATTTCTTTAGCGGTGTAAAAGGCAATTTCATCAATCATCTGTATCAAGGAATCTCCAGAGCACGAGCCATCATCCAATATAAGGCAGATATGGTTATCTATTTTCGAATTTAAATGTTCTGTATTACTGGGAAAACGCCAACCTTCCTGGGTGCTAAATCGCTCAATCTCAATATTTTCTATCGCATGGTTATTTAATACCGTTTTTATGCCTGCAAAATTAAAATCAGCAACTCCTGATTGCCGCGGATAGAATATTTTTATTTTTTCAGTTGATAAACCACTTTTATTGATCTTCCGAAATATTTCATCAATTGTCTCTAAACCAATATTTTTTAAGATAATCCTAGTATCAAAAAAATACGGGTGTATCAAGTTATTGTAGCGCAGGTATCCTAATTTGATTGCATTATTCGGCACCTTGTCTAAAAATTTATTAACAAATAAGATCTCCTTCTTTTTATCTCCCCAATAAATCATGGTAGGAAAAACAACGGCATCGTTATAACCTGTTTCCCCCACGCTCAGCGTGATTGGAATATTTGTGTATGGATTGATACGCGTGACTCTTTTTTGTATAAGTTCCTTAGCGATCTGTTCAGCCCGGTATTTTTTTATAGGATAATCCATTAAACTAATAATCCGATCTTTAAATCCATTCAAGAAAGTGTTAGAATGATCGAACTCAGGATCGATAGTAGAAACAATCACCGCAACCAAGGCCAATTCACTCCCCAATTCAGCGAGTTTAGCTGCTAATTTCTCGGTAAGAAAACCAGTAGATATAACGTCACAAAAAAGAATGACCTTTTTTCCCTCCTGAAAGGTTTCAGCAGATAAATCTTCTTCAAAACTATAGTAACTATCCAGTAAAATCATATTTGCAGATCCTATCATTCCCTGCTGCTCCAGTGATCTTAACAGTTTATGACTGGTCGTCGTGATACCTATGAATAGATAGTCTTCAATGGAATCTATTTTAAGCAAAACCCGATCATATAGATCTGCAGTCACGATAGCACAACTTAACTTGTCGTTGGTAAGATTATTCAACTCTACATAGTTACGCTGGTAATAGTTTCCATGGCATAAGTAAAGATTTTTTTCCGGGTCTCCTTTGATGCAACTGTGATGTTCTATTAAAGCCTTGATCCTTACAGCTGATGCTCTGCGTTCATTATCTTTTAAATATTCCAGCAATTCAGGTTGAGAAGGAAAATTAGATAGCAGATTTCCATGTTTATCAAACTCATTCAAATTTCCAATGACATTTGATGGATCACGCAAATCAGAACGCGGGATTACATAGTCGGCATATAACAGATAATTTAATTGACTCCGATCTTTTTCGTTATAAACTCCAAGCCATTCAATTTCGATTTGTTCTTCTTCAACTAAACGAACAATTGGCAATGGGTGGATCTTATAATTTTTTGCTGCTGCATTGAGTGATTTTATCTTTTGAGCAATTTCATCTACCAAACTTTGGTCGGGCGGGTTAATGACTACAACATTGTTACCCAAATTAACCTTATAGTCTCCAACGAGAAATTCAAGTACTTTTACCAGAAGACGAGGATCAACCCATTCACAAGACTTAAAACTAACTACTACTAACGTTGGGATATTATTATTGTCGATGATCGCACGCCTTAATTCACTGATAAACGATTTGTATAAATCTTTTTTATGTTTGATCACGCGGTTGGCAATCAAATTGATGCTTACAAATTTTTTATCCTTAGGCTTGACCTTTGTAAATACGATCTCCGGTTTTATACTCGAAATATTCAACTTTTTCGGGTCAGGTATGGCAGGAATAGTTAAGGTGATCAGTGTACCCGGAAAAAAAGTCTTCGATTTATTTTTGATATATGCAGCTTCAATGTGGAGAACATCCCCTCCCGAAAAATCATATATGATCTTTCCATAATTACTGCGCACAGTCATCATTCCGTTATAGCGCTTGGCAATGGTTAAAACGTCAAACAACCCCCGGGAAAATACTGCTGTCGTGGTTTCGGATTGTCCGATCGGATGTCGGGAAGAATCATAGTGAAAAGCGTACTTTAAAATCTCGTTATCTAAATTTCCGCTTGCGGGCGTTTTATGGTGTTTGAGGAACTCGGATTTTAAGGTATCAGCGATACCTCGTCCAAAATCCAGAAAAGAAAATTGCAGTATAGGGTTGTTTTTATAGGCGTTCCGGTTCTCATCAAAGAAGAAAGATTTAGATTCCGGTAACCGCTCTGTCTCAAAGTTCAACGTCCAGTAGTCCTGAATCTGCTGTTCGGTAAACTTTTCGGTTTTTAATGGTTCCCGAAATGAAATGCTCATAAAAGCAAAATTGCTTAATCCAGTAAAAGCCGATAGACCCGAATGATCTAAAAAGTTAAGGTATAATTCCTCGGTTATAATATTACTGAGTGCTTGACTTGTAAATGGATGTGAGCAGTTGTGTTGTTTAAGCAAGTCAAGTGTAGCGGCATTTAAACCATAAATAGAAGAAATAACACTTTCAACTTCTCGGGTATCGTAATTATTTAAATAGTTCAGGATTATAAAGGGTGTAACGCCATGTCGACTGTAAATTTCTGCTTCTTTTGGATAATACCCAATTTCTTGCTGAATTGCCTGGATTCCATTACCATCAATACCGAAATATCTTTTATAGGACTTATCGTCCACGACTTTCCATATCTGCCAAACGGCCCACATTTGAACAAGCTGTTTCTTCACTCGTTCATCCATATCCCTTATGGCTATCCCCGGAGGTAGAAGACGAATTTCAAAATTCACATTTCCATTGGCAAACAACTTAAATATCCCTGACAATACCAGAAGCTCCTGATTGTCAATATATTCCACATCTGTAAAATCAAAAACAAAATTCCCTTTCGGATTAGCCTTGTAATACTCATAGATGTCACTGATCAGTTTATCAATTTGTTTGTCCGCGAATTTTACAGGAATTTTAAATAGCATTAGGTGACCGGTTTAGCCTTATTTGGTTTGTAATATTCTAATGTATTATAAATTCTGTAAAATACATCTATAACCTTATCGATTGCCAAGCTTTTAATTAATACTTTATTCTTTTCAATGGAATTAACTTTTATTTCAGTCAAAGACACAGGCGGTTTTCCCGATAATTCGTCCATTATTTCCATTAGCTGGTTAACGAACACTTCGGATTTTTTAAAGGTATCTAAAAAGCGATGTCAAATTGGTTGGCATGCTATAAAAATATGCCAAATCAGAAACTCGGTAAAATCAGGGGCTAAGCCTCGTTATTTCGTTCGTTGAGCCATTATATTAAATCTCCACATAAAAGTTATGTACGCCATATAATGCTACAGCCTGACCCGCTTCCCGGCGATCCGCAGAAACTCGCCGTTCATCGTGGCAACCTCCCTTTCCTTCGGCAGCAGGGCATTAAACTCATACAAGGTCAAGTCAGTGAAATTAGCAGATTCTACCGAAGTTTGCAAGTTTATAAAATAAAGAATATCAATGTTTTAAATTTGCGTCCAGCTCATACATCGGGTAAAAGCATAAGTCGGCACGTGAATTCTCTACCGGTCACAGAAACTAAATTTCTGCCGTATACGTAAACCAGAATATACGCAATTACCGTCGCGATTGTCTATATTGTGGTATATTTGTACTTTAGAATTCCTTTAAACCATGAATCAAGACTTGCTTGTACGCCTTTTTCGATCTATCGACGGAGAACAAACCGACGATATCGTTATGGTTGCGGAATCAATTATTGAATCCGAACGCCAGAAAGGGCACGACAAGTTAGCTGATAAATTAAAAGGCATTCTTGCCAGAAATTTAAAAACAAGTCAGTCGTTTAAGGGCGAAATGCGTAATATCTTCGGCAGCTCCGTCTTGATCCCGACCGACAAGCGCAGTAATATACCACTGGCTGTCCAGTTAGACAGAGACCAGCTGCGACACGAAATGGTCCTTTCACCGGAAGTTGAAGAAAAGATTGAACGGATCGAAAGGGAGTTTTTAGCAAGGGAAAGATTAGCCCACTATGGGCTTAGTCCCCGCAGGCGCATCCTGCTGCACGGTTATCCGGGCTGTGGAAAAAGCATGAGCGCGGAAAGAATTGCCTGGAATATCGGATTGCCCTTCCTGAAAGTTAAGTTTGAGGCGGTTGTATCCTCTTATCTGGGAGAATCCGCCAGCAATCTGTCCAAGCTCTTTGAATCTATCAAAACCTATCCCTGCGTTCTTCTCCTCGACGAGTTCGACTTCATTGCCAAGTCGAGAGAGGGCAAACAGGATGTCGGCGAAATGCACCGTGTGGTCAATATTCTGTTGAATGTCCTCGAAGACTTTAACGGACCTGGATTGATCATTGCAACGACCAACCTGGAAGGGGCTATCGATAAAGCGCTTTTCCGCAGGTTTGATGATATAATTGAACTTCCTAAACCGGGTGTCACCGAAATACAACGCATTTTAAAGTCAACTTTAGCATCTATTAAATCAGACAAAGATGTCAATTGGAACGACATTACGCAAAAGCTGGAAGGCTTTTCCTCTGCGCTTGTTGTCAAGGTTGCTACCGATGCAGCCAAGTTTTCTGTAATACAGGGGAACGGAATAATCAAAAGCAAATATTTTGAGCAGTCCCTTACAGAAAACAAGTTGTACAACAAATAATGCCTGATTTCCCACACCTGAACCTTAAGAAAAAACTAAACGGCGCTTATCAATTCGTTGGAATGGCCATTGATAAGAAGGTCAATCCAACGACCGATGCCAATTTAAATGACCGCAATTCGCACGCCTCAAAATTGACAGGTGCCGCCGGATCTGTGCAGCAAACTCACGAACAATTTCTGAATGCCCGACGGGAAGCTGGATTGCCGGAGGCTTTCTCGGAGCAACTGGTGCCGGTGTTCCTCCAGGTTGATCCGCAGGCCTTTGACATCGAAGCCCTTAAGGGTTTCGGTATCGAGATCGTGTCTGAGGAAGATGACGGGTTCATTATCGGGGCAAATACCGATAATTTCCGCTCACTCGCTAAAAAGATCCAGGATTTCATTGATGAGAAAGGAAAATCCACAGCCAGTCTCTGGCAGATCGTTCAGGGCGATCAGTGGCGGTCAGACTATATTTTATCACCGGGTTTACAGGCGATCTTTCCCGCAGGAATGACCGATAACCTGGATTTTACCATAGATATTTCAGTGGCCTGCTACCTGAAAATGCCGGTGAAACCGGACCGTATCATGCCGGAAACAGATGAAGAATACGCTTTAGCGAAAGCCGGCTACGAAGAAAAAAACAAAGATAATCCGGAAAGAAAAATATACCGCCCCAAGCGCGTACCTGATACTGATGAAGCGTATGAAAAGAAATTAGATGGGTGGAGGCAAAGGATGCGTGAAGCAGAGATCGAGCGTGACGGGATGTGCATGGAAAGACAGGAATGGCTGACAAATTTTGTGATCAACATCTATGGAGGGGAATTACTCAGTGGTTTTGTTGAACTGGACGACAGCTTTGGCTTCAGGGCCAGAATGAACGGGCAGGCGCTTAAAGATCTGATCCGCGGCTACCCCTATATTTTCGAGATCACTGAAAGTGACGTCATCCATATCGAAGAACCGGCAACGGATCTCGGAAACAATAACGTGAACCTTATACCGCCAAGCCCGGGTTCACCCGTGATTTGTATAATTGACAGCGGCCTTCAGGAAAGGCACGTCTTACTGGAGCCCGCGGTGTTACCGGGTAGTTCCAGAAACTATGTGCCGGGAGAAACGACAACAGCAGATGGCGTTCGTGACGGCGGACATGGTACGAAGGTAGCGGGCGGTATTCTTTATGGAAATTCGATTCCAAGGGAGGGATCATACCAGCCACCTTGTTTCCTGGTCAATGCCAGAATACTTAACGCCAATAATGAACTATCAGACAAGCTTTTTCCGGCTGAACTGGTTGAGCGGATAGCGGATGATTTTCATGAAGTGAGATTGTTCAATATGTCGGTAGCGACAGCCGTCCCTTGCCGGATTAACCACATGTCTACCTGGGCTGCCAAGCTGGACAGTCTCATTCATGAGCGGAAGTTGCTGTTTGTACTGGCGGCCGGGAATCTGAGTATGAATTCCGGGATACCTGAAAGACCCGGCGTGCAGGAATTTCTTTCCGATGGCCAGGAATATCCAAAATATCTGCTGCAGCAGTTTTGCCGTATTGCAAACCCCGCCCAGAGCGCATTGAGCCTGACAGTTGGCTCAGTCTGTATCGGAGATTACGAAGATGCGGACCGCAAATCCTTCGGGACAAAAGGACACATTTCTCCATTTTCCAGGATAGGTCCCGGTCTTTGGGGAGGAATTAAACCGGATGTAGTAGAATACGGCGGGGATCTTGTACGCGGGAAATTCGATCAGCACGTAACGCAGCATAACCAGGTCGCGGCAGAAGTAGTCAAAACCGGCGCCAATGGGCTGGGATATGCTATCGGTACTTCTTTCGCTGCACCGAAGGTGATGCATATTATTGCTCATCTGGCCAAGCGCTTTCCGAATGACAGTACCCTGCTTTATAAAACATTGGTGATTCAGTCCGCAAGGCTTCCCGAACATACGTTTTTTAAACCGAACATTAACGCGCTGCGGGCATACGGATATGGAATTCCCGACCTGCAACGGGCTGTCGAAAATACGCCGTACCGGGTAACATTCGTAGCAGAAGGTTCGGTGGCTGCTCAGCAGGCCAATTTGTATACGATCAATATTCCTGAGGAAATCAGACGTGCGGGTCCCGATTACGATATTTTAATTGAGGTTACATTAGCCTACACGGCCGAACCCCGGCGCACACGCAAGCGGCTGAAATCCTATTTCGGTTCCTGGCTGAGCTGGGAGTCCTCAAGGCTGGGGGAAAGGTTCGATGACTTTTCCAAACGGGTACTTAAAGAGATGGAAGAAGAGGAATTTGGTGATACCGGACCAGAAGCAGCCCAGGATGTTACCAGTATAAGGTGGGTAATTTCGACATCACCCCGATACGGGGTGGTGCACGGGATGAAAAGACAGGACGGCCCAACTCAAAAGGATTGGGTGATCTTAAAGTCAAACGTGCTTACCGAGTCGCTGTCTTTTGCAGTGGTCGGCCATAAAGGCTGGGATAAGGACACAACGCAGGAACTTCCTTTTGCCATGGCTATAAGCTTTGAGGCTATCAGTAAAAACATAGAAATATATAGACTGATCGAGGTGGCCAACCAGGTGGAGATAGAAGTGGAAGTGGCTATACCCCTTGAGGGGTTATAATCGACGGGCGCATTTCTGCGGGTTAATGCGGGGAAACATGCAGATTATTTGATTTATCAACAGCTATTTATTAACACGATTCAAGCGATTCGGCCCGGCATTCACGAAAACTTTCTGCCTGAACCGATATAGGCAAAAGTCAGCCGAAAATTGATTCAGATCAATAAATCAGCTTTTAAAAATATCTTATTAGGCGATCTTCCCAGGCATTTTTATTGATTTATATCAACTTACAAATGCCATATTATCCCGGGACAGCCGAAAGGCTCAGGTTAATTTCTCATCACCTCAAAAAATAAAGTCCCCGGCAAGTAGCTACCGGGTACCAGATCTGATTTATTCAAGCAGTTTTGCTGCTTACTATAAACCGCCAAGTGTCATTAACCGCGCTCTTCCAAATCCCTTCGAACTTTAATTGGGGATTTAGGCAAATAATGGTTGTGGATTCGTGGACGATGTTTTTCGACAGATCTTTCAATTGTCGGTAAGTCTCCGCTTCCATAGTCTGCTTCCATCGGAGCAGCGTTTTCGCAGAATAGCTGCGAAAATCTGCGTCAATCAGTTTGGCATGATGACGGCATAACCAAATGCCGTTTTTAAATGCCTTTCGCTCATTCGAACTCATTTCCGGAAGGTCCCTGGGGCTGCCGGTGCCGCTGCATGTATATGAGCAGCTTCGCCAAGGACGATGGCTTTAAAGTCGTCAACAGAATTAGGTCCGATTGTCAATACACCACAGCCAGGATAGCAACAGCGGAACGCTACCCTGCTATCCAAGACGCGTTTGATTTCGGCACTGAAATTATCTCTTCTTAAACCGGCCATTTTAAAAAAAGTAAAGATTGGCTATAATTTGACCTTAACCGGATTCCCTTTTATGGTCTCTTTGATCCCGGCTTTCATGGACGCAATGATACGGAGGCATTCATCTTTCTCCAAGTTTTTGGAGTTGGCTTCTTCCCAAAGATCAAGGGCTGCAAACTTTAACTCCTGCAAGTTCTTCCAGAGATTGATATACAGCTCGAACTGCCGGTCGTTATACTTCTTTCAACGTTGAAGTGACCGTATGCAGGAAATTCACCGTTTGTCTCAGCAAATCTAAATTTTGGGAATTAATGCCATCCGTATTAAAATGCATCACGTCATTTCGAATTTTACGGACCTCTTCCAGTTGTTTGGCGAGTACGCCTCTGTCTACGTTAATTTTTAGCTTTTCAAATTTCTTTGGATCTTCAACCAATTTTACATATTGGCCGAATGTCAAATCAGACAAGCTTTTGATTTCTTTGGGCTTTTCCGCCTGATTTGCCGAAAAAATTAAGTCTTCAGTTGCAAACTTATTATCGAGCAGTTTCCTGATGTGATTTTCAATTTGCTCAATAATAAGGAATGGCTCAGCCATGGATATGAATTGCTCGCCAATATCGGTTGCCGTTACAATTCCGCTGATGGTACGGTCTTTCTGTCTTACCAGAACGACTTCTTCTTCCAATACAAATTTAACGGCATTAAACAATAGTTCATCATGTTCTAAGATCGTAACATCTTCCTTGCAATCAGAAACCGTTGTACAATTTTTGCCGAGTGCGAGCGCGCGACCGATTGATTTCCAACTTACAATTCCGTCAACATCTCTTTGATTGTTCAAAATGGGGAGTTGAGAAAAGTCATGCATGATCATCAGTGTGGTCGCCTCTGTGACAGTTGTATCGCGGTTAACGCTAATTAGCCCGTTCCCTTTCCCGGACTCTTTGACTTTGTTAAGGTTTGCCGCCTTCAGTAAACTAAGGCGCGGAGTAGGATCAGTTTCCACTGCTGAACTATTAGGTTTACCTGCGCTTACCTTCGGTTTGGGTTTGATCTCGATTTCACCATAGAACCAGGCACTGCCAAATTCCGGCTCGCAAATAACCTCATATTTATCCAACAAGGCATTTACGTCCTTAATCACACGCCAGCCACGCCGGGAAACGTTTAAATATTGGGTCGCGATATATGGAAAAGTCTTAAGGGGCTTATGGTGTTTTTGTACTTCAGCAAGAATTTCTTCAAAATTAGGTTTAGGCTGTGGCATCGGTTGGATAATGATAAGGGCAAGCTAATATTAAATAGGTTTAACATCAAATATACAGTTTACAGGCTATTATTAGTTAAAATAAAATCTGCTTATGTTGTTATCGCTAAATCGTTGTACAGCCGGTTTGCCTAATCGTTATCTAAATTCTTCATCATGTTATCAAAGTTTTGGTCGAGGGTTGCCTGTATCGGGAAGGGCTTGTCCCGAAGGCTCACAATATCATCCAGTAATAAGATGGTACGGATCACGCAGCGGCGTGTTTCGTGTCGGAAGGTATCCCGGTGTACCCCCTTGTTGGCCAACGTGTATAATTTCTCCCATTGTTTAAAAAGCAGATCGGTATTCGCGACGATTAAATTAATGTTGGTGTCGCTTTTAGCGCTGTCGCTGGCATATTGGTAAAGCCTGTTCTTGTACTTATCCTGTTTAAGGGATGGTCCTTCGGTCACCTCGTCGGAAGCAGGAAAGATACAATCTACCACATATTCAAATACCCGCCTGCAGGAAGCCATGACTTGTGCCAGCTGTTCCGTTGTTTCACTTGTATGATATGTGTTCAGCATAGCCCAAAGTTTATCTCCCAGGTCGGGTGCCGTATCGATTAGCGACCCCGTGATCGCGTCGATAACGGTGCCAAGCATATCGCTGGCCTGGCTCTTCCATTCCGCCAGCCGCCTTGCTTTTTCAAAATTGTGGTTATCGTCAAATACCGAATATCTTAAATGGGTAAATTCGTTTTCGATCTTTTCAAAACCAAGCCCCGTGAGGTCTACCAGTGAATCCTCCGGCTTCTGTTCCTCGCTTGCATACAATATGTAAAGCGCCTTATTTTCAATGCGGTAACGCGGGCCGATCCGTTCCCCATACCAAACCCAATGGTATTCATTGGCATCATTGATCTCATAGGCTCCAATATAATCCGGATATTTTTTCAGGCTTCCATCCAGTGCTTCCGCCGTATCCCGTGCAATGGTATCAAAACAAATCACAAAAATTATATCGTCTACAAGGTGATGTACGTGCTCGGTCGGAAACCGCTTCCAGGTATTCTGATCCAACTGGAGCAGTTCATTCAGCACTTTACTATGGTTGTCGGGTGTCAGTGCATCCCATACCAACAGGTCGCCAATCGCTACTTTTGATTTAACGAGATGCCCCCGAAGTTTTAGTATCTGGGAAAATATCTCCCGGATAATATCAGGCCCGTAAACGCCTTTATCAGGCGCTACTTTAAAATGGAATGCTGCTTTCATCTATTAGTTTTTGAATTACCTTGTCAAAAATACCTGATTGTAATATATATATCATTAATAATATGATTTGACTTTTGTTGCAACATGCTGGCACCCGAATAAAATCTGATCAAAAATGAATAGTGGTCAACCAAAAGTTCAGGTCCGAGAAATCATCGGTTAAAGTATCATAAACATGATCAGTAGCACTAGCGTAATTATTTTTCAGCGCGTTGCTGTCTAATCCGAAAGTCTGCAAGGCTTTGTGAAGCTTTGCTTTCGCATCACTGCCGTTTTGATGTGCATCCAATTGCCGCAATTGATTAAGTGCTGTAAGAAGTTGAATGCGTTTAAAACTTGTCAGCTCGGTAATTCGTGTCTGTATCACGTCTTTATTTTGCAGAGGATTGAGGCCGCTGTCATCAGCCACCTGCAAATATTTCAGGATCAACTCCAACAGCTTCATACTGCGAAATTCTTTAATAGCTTCTTCATCAAATCCTAAGATCAAAGCAGCCTTGCGCAAATTCTTTTCTTTTAGCTTTTCGACCAGCAGTATGTATAGCTTTTTACAGCGGGTGATAAATTGATCGCGGGTGAAAGATTTTTGGCTGACGTGACTACTGAGGGCTTGAAAATCGGAAAATTCAGTCCAGCCAGTTTCTTCAATGTGAGCCTCATTTAATGTAATGATATCGTCAGGCGTGAGGTTTAAATTGCAGAGACGGTTGAGTATGCTAGTAAGAACCCGGCCAAACAAAAAGAATTTCCTGATTAGGTGTTCTGCTTTTTCCGCAATGTTTTCTTCATCCATTTTAATTTCCGCAGGATCGATACTAAACTTATTCCAATAATTGATTACTTCACCCGGTGTACCTTCATATAATTTCTTCAATTCTACCTGGATCGCATTGCGCCCTACGCGATGGCAATAGGATACTGACCACTGGCCCTGATAATACACCGAACCAGATTTAGGATAAATTTCATAATCGTCATCGCCTTCGTATTTGGCCAGTACGTCATCTGACACGTAGGCATATTCAAAAGGCATTTGAAATCTCGCCCGTGGTGCCGTAACAGCCCCGTCTATACCTTTCCAATAATGACCGGCGGGAACCGAAGCGGTTTCGGTCAACTGATTATCTTGCGGTAACAATAATCGGTAACCAATAACCTCTAAATAAATTTTACCCTCCTGACTGGGCTGCCTGATCAGGCGGATAGCATACGGCCCCTCTTCACCCTCAAAACCACTTTTACCGTTTAGTAGGTGTTCTATATCGTCATTTGTATCGACGATGTGATTTACTGTGAAAATCTGAACCGCCGTTTTCTTTCTTAAATCGAGATAGTCCTCCAGGTAATCGCGGCGGATCTTTACGTATGCACCGCTTTGATTAGGGAAATCATACAAGGTTACCGGTTTATTTACTATGATTTCATATTGGGGTTTGGAGAGATCATCCCAATAATTTAAATCAACGGTATAGCGCGGCATCAGTTCAAAAGTGGACAAAAAACCTTGGTCGGGGATTAGTATAGTTCTTTTGTTTTGTGTCCACGCTACGGCCAGCGGTTCAACCTTTGATAGGCCTGACGAGGGCGAAAGGTATAACCAGAATGCGGGGCGGTACTCGAAATTCTCATCATTATGAACACCGGTTGTATTCACCACTGGATTGACGTGTGAAGCTTTAATCTTTGCAAATAGCTTGACCGGAATTAAAGCAGAGTTGATATCAATAGTGCGAACTTCACCATTTACTTCAATGCTTTCCATAGCAGCGACCGAAATCATAGTTTCCTTTGGGTCGTTTGGTTCTATCAGGGATTGTGCGATTTTTAAGATAAGGTCTTTATTGTTCATATGGCTAAATTACCGATAAACTCAAGGTGTATTCGGTTGAAGGAGTAAGTATCTTCGTTGGCTAAGACCCAAATTAACGAAGAATTTTAGTTTACTTAGGGCATGTCGATTTTCAGTGTTATTTATGAGGGGTATAATGTGGAACATAACCGCTATGCGAAATGCTTCCTGTTGGTGCAGGAAGAGCTCTGTACAGTGGCTTACTGTTATGATCGTTCGGTAGAATTTGAATACCCAATATGTTCTGAATTGGCGATAGAGGAGATAACAGAGGATTTTTGCGCTGAAAGGAGTGGTGAATTATTAGACTCTTTTTATATCGCCAGGGATACAGGCTGTTCTTTTATCTGCTTTGTTGATACCTTACAAAGCAACCGGGGCTTTTTCAATTCGCCACGTTTCGCTGAAGTTGATTTTGAACACATGATTACGGAAATGGGCGGAGTAAAAATACCCGAAATCAATACGAAGACCCCTGATTTTCTTTGGAATGGAGTTGTACTGGAATCCGCCTTAACCAGCTTACCTTCTGATTTCAGAGAATCGATACCAAGAATATAATAGGCGTCGGTACCATCTACGCCAACCTTGTCTATCGCCCGGAATGTCCGCAATTGGAATGTCCGCATGCTATTTGCATACACACGAAAAGGTCCGATATAATCGGTTCTCATCCGGATATCGTTTAGCCATAAGTGCCGGTCTGTTTCACTGCCATCAGCATTTCTGATTTCGTCCAGGTTAAATCCCTCGAATGTCAGTAAATACTCTTTCCCATCTACCGCATCTTTGTAATTGTTGGTTGAGGCTGAGTAATTAAAATCGCCCGTGTTGTTTAACCGCCAGGAGTAAATATTGGGTATGGTGTTTTTTTCAAAATCAGAAACAATCTTGATGTTTAGCACATTATTTTGGGCCGAGGTCATCTCAAATTCTAAAACAGCATTTGGGATTCTTCCATAAAAAAGATCACGATAATCGTCACCAAATTGTACGCCGTCATAATCCATCGTAAACGGTTCACCGATAACATTATTAAAAGAATTATCGATCAACACCGGAAGCTTTGTAACCGCGCTTTTGCCAGAACTGTTTTTACCGATAATGATCGTCATCGGTTTTAGCTCAAGTTCCTGGTAGTCTTTAAATGATTTGTAATTCTTAAAACGGATCTTGTTTATCATAGGTTTCTTTTGAGCAACACAAAACTAATTAATTTACGAAAGTTAATTGGTCTCTCTTTCGCAAAATTCCGAACTATATATCTATAATAAGATATTGCCCGCAAGTTGAACGTGCAAACTGATATTCAACGCTGAATGTGAAGGTTACCTCATCGCAGAGCATGGTTAAATTTGCATCAGCATGGAAAAGCCCGACGTTGATAGTTTATTCGTCGAGGTTAGCTATATGTTTGATAACAGCGATATAGACGGCAAAAAAGAAAGACAAACGACCGTTTCACCGTGTTTGCCCTTTACGCTTCCCCAAACTGGGCTCGAATCAAAGTGTTAACAGGCTAATTGATTCAATTATTAAAAAAATGATTGGATATCTTTGAACTATCAAACTATACATTTTCTGCTATCAATAAAGGATAACTGAACATTATCCATATAGATGTGGCCGCTTTGATTTTTTATATCCGGCCATATCTCTATATTTCTGATAGATGTGGCCGCTTTGGGTTTTTTATATCCGGCCACATTGTCAATAATTATGAGGGTTTGTTTAACTATATAATTAAGTTTATTTAATTGGATGTCAGGGCACCTCTACTCTTTAATTCGCGCACTATAACGAGGTGCCGCGCTTATGCGGCTACTTCCAGATTCATTACTTCGGAAATATTAGGTTTGATCTTACCCTCTTTTAGCTATTCGTTCCAAACTCCAGTATCTTGGCCTAGGCTGTTCATCGATAAACCTCGTGTCTACTTCATACTCCTGAGCAAGTTTATCGTCGGGCGGTATTATGGCGCTTAATAACAATGCACCATTTTTAACACTCCAAATGATTTTACTGGGTTTCGCCAAACTACAAGCATACTGAGCATTAGGTTGGTTTGTATTGTAATATGACTTAGTCTATTACATTGCAGAGTTCGCTGATGAATTTGTGATCAATTACCAAAGAAGGCGGCGGACATGTTTTCCTGTTCCCTGCGTGACATTCCATGCTTTCCGGCAATAGTGCGCCATTGGGCAACTTGCCCGGTCATATTTTCTAAAATTCTTTCTGCTTCAGATCCCGACAGCCGAAAAAATGTGGCCACCGAAAGAGCCAATTCCGGATCTAGCGAATTATCATCATCAGAAATGTTTAGTGTTAGACCCTGACCGGATGGATTGGCGTTCATATCATAAGCTGGTGATAATTCCCATCCATCTTCACGAAGTAGGAAGCCATGATTGCGAAGGTGATCATCTGTGTTTTTGACTAGGATATTAAAAAGCATTCGCTTCCATAGTTCCCGCAAATTTTCGTTAACCTGCTGCCCGTTCTGAATAATAAAACCGGCAATATCCAGATAGCTGACACCATTATTAAAATCTGCGCCGTCCTGCTGGCCAAGCAAGGTCATTGCAGAAGCAAAGTGAATGCGTTGCCCACCGTTTCGGTCGAAACGGTTTGTCAGAAAGGTGTGATGTCTGCCAGAGTACTTACCGAGCTGTGATTGGCTAACCCGGATACCGCAGTTTACCGCTAACTCATGGACGACCATTTCCCATCCCCCAATGTCATGATCATCGGTAACGCTTGGGAATTTAGCGATCCACAGCCCTCCATTAGGGTCAGTTACGCTTGCTTTAGGGCGTGCACCACCAAGCGATGAACCGGGAGCAAGTAACATATTTAACCAGCGTAATTCCTCAGTTGCGTTCATGTCTTCGTTTTCTAAGCGCTGGCTGGCGTATTCCAAATCACGAAGACTTACCCACGGTGGAGCTGCTAATTCCGTAGCATGACTTAAAAACTCACCATCTTCTGTATATTTAAATCTTAGTCCGCCCATTCGGGTTCCGTCATATATCCCAAGTAAAAAATCAGATTCCATTAAAGGTTGTATACGGCGATCTTCCTGCCGGGCGAGGATGGCCTCGCGTCTTTTCATAAGCACGCGACCCCAGCGGTCGGGCGAGGAGTCCAGAAACATACCAAAATTCGGTTTTTCATCGTTGAGGAACTGAGGCCCTGAATACAACTGCAAATCCGGATCAAGTATTTGTGCTTGCGGGGCCTGAAGCCATTTCGGCATATATTCGAAAGAAAATATTTCCTTTCCGCGTGTTGTTTCGGCGTTCAGTGTTCCAACCTGAATAGTCTCCGGCAATCCTTGCCAGTCCGCATAAACCAAAATTCTTTTTGCCATAAGACTATTTTTTAGGAGCTCGTTCTTTAGTTAGTAAACCCGCATCTTGTAGCTTTCTGCCTAATTCATCGTCTGACCCCAGTTTCAGGAAATCTTTTTCCAGCCCCATAGCAAATAATACCTGGAAATAAGCTCCCATAGCCACGGTGGGCGTACCCTTTTCGATTTGCCATAACGTAGCCCTGCTAATGCCGGCCCGTTCTGAAATCTGGGTAGTGCTCAGCTTTCTGCGTAAACGGGCAAGCTTAATGTTCTCACCCAGGTCATTAAGTACCTTTTGGGCTTTAGGTAAAAGAACCAGTTGTTGTTTCATAATGTTTTATATAATAAACAAATGTATAGAAATTGTTTAATATATAGAACATTATATGGTTGTATTATTCTCAATTTGCAAATCGCGAATCGAGAATATGCAAATGACATTAATTTTATTACATCCTACAGAATTGCCTGGTCACGCGTGCCGGTAAGTGGGAAAGGTTTTAGTATTAGTTGTGATAAGGTTTATTTTAAAGAAGAAAATTGAATAACCATATATTAACTGCACTGTTATTCTAATTTATCTATATTTGTTTTAACGATTTAGAATCATTTATCCATTGCGTGATTCGTAAAGTACTTGAGAAATACATTTGTAACATGTTGATAATGAGACAGTTATGAACGGTGTTCATGGCCTGTCCATTTAGCTAATTTTCATAAATCCCTGTAAGTCAACGATTTACAGGGATTTTTTCATTGTCTCTAAAAGACACGAACCTTCCCTTTTAAAATTTAAAAACCCCCTAATTTGCGAAATTAAGCGGTTTTTAAATTTCGGTTCATTGAAAATTATCAAAAACACACCACTTCTCATTGCGTCTTTCGTTGCGTCTTTTTTTCTGGAAAAAGACGCTTTCTTGGCGTAATTAATTGAAAATGACATGGTGTTATGTTAGTGCTCTTTTTACAAAAAAATCTCCTTAGTCATTGATATCAGTTTGTTATCGAAGTAGATTCTTCAGGCATATCCCGCTTTGAATCCGCTATCTTTTGATTTGAAATATCGCTTATAGCTTTGGCGAAATTTTTAAATTATTTATGTTAGAAAGAAGCTTCAGTTTGTTTTACTATTTAAAGCAGGCAGAAAATCAGAAAGAACAGAGATGGTATGTATATCTGCGCATCACAGTAGACGGCGAGCGCCGGGAAGTATCCATTAAGCGACAATGGATTCCCAATGAATGGAATTCAAGAACAGGAAGAGCAGCGGAAATTAAAGAAGAGGCCATCGAACTAAACCGGTATCTGGATACGGTTTCAAACAAAGTCCATCAGGCACAAAGAAATGTGATCGATGAAGGTAAGCAGGTCACTGCCGAAAAAATTAAAAACATTCTTACAGGCAAGGGGGAAAAGAAGCATTTTATTCTGGAAGCGTTTCAGGAGCATAATAAGCAGATGAAAGCCCTGGTAGGTCAAGAGTTCGCGCCGGCCACTTTGACGCGTTATAAGACAGCCTGCACGCATTTAAGCAACTATATCAATTGGAAGTGTAACCGTTGCCGAGCGGCACGGGCAGGGCCTGGCCTGTTTTATCGGAGGTCTTTTTGAGAAGGATGGCTTGCCGAAAGTCTTAAACAGTGCTCGAGCATCCGAAAGCGTTTTAGTGACTTTAAGCTTTTGCCCTCTGTGGGGCAATTCCATTTTGACCACATTACATATCAGAATCAAATAGTTAAAAATGTAAATGAAATTGTGAGAGTGGTCTATAAAAATGTTTTTTTTTCGACTTGACGTAATAAAAGACATCCGCTTCTAAGGATGCCTTCAATTTATTTAACTATTAACTGAATAAAGAACGATTGAAGCCTTTTATAGTATTCCGTCAAACCCATCTTTGCTCTTATGACGGCTAATAACATCAGGATGATAAGTGGTGTATCAACTCATTGTTTAACATACGCCTTTAAACCACTGTCCAGGTATTTCAGATAGCTGAGGTGGTCATAATCTGCTCCCTGCGGCGCGACCAAAGGTTCTTGGGTATCCGGATTAAGCAACACATAAAATGGCTGCGAATTGGATACAAATTTTGAAGTTTGCAGATAGCTCCATTTATTACCGACAGTTTGTATTTTTCTGCCTTCACGCGTAGTGGTCTGTTCTGTTTCAGCCAGATCTGTCTTGTCGTCGACATATAATTGTATCAGTACATAGTCTTGGGTAATTCGCTGATAGACCTGTTTATCCGGCCAAACATTAGCCTCCATTTTACGACAGTTTACACAGGCATGACCGGTAAAGTCTATCATTACTGGTTTATGTGCTTTTTTTGCATAAGCAAGGCCTTCATCATAATCAAAATAGGGATTAAAGCCCTTTGGCTTATCAAACAGATCAGCATATTTATGCGGTTTCATATCGGCTGCGTCATTGCTATTTATTTGATCGTTAGTAGCCATACCCTGAGTAGATAAGTCAAAATCCTGGGTGGCCTGCGGCGGAAGAAAAGCACTGATTGATTTGAGTGGAGCTCCCCACAAACCGGGCACCATATACATGGTGAACGCCAGCACTACAACAGCTAAAAAAAGCCTGGGAACCGAAATAAACTTCAGATCGCTGTCATGACTGAGTTTTATTTTACCCAACAAATAAAAACCCATCAGGGCAAAGATCACGATCCACAACACCAGGAATATTTCCCTGTCAAACCAGTGCCAGTGATAAGCCAGATCCACATTGCTCAGGAATTTAAAGGACAGCGCCAGTTCCAGAAAACCCAATGTAACCTTCACACTGTTGAGCCACCCGCCCGATTTGGGAAGCGATTGAAGCCAGCTGGGAAACATAGCAAATAATACAAACGGAACAGCAAGTGCAAGTGCAAAACCCAGCATGCCAATAGCAGGCCCCAACAATGCCCCGGTTGTGGCGGCCTGAACCAGCAAGGTACCAATAATGGGTCCGGTACAGCTAAAAGATACAAGCGCCAAGGTAGCTGCCATAAAAAACAACCCTGCTAAACCACCTTTATCTGAGTTCTGATCCATCTTATTTACCCAGCCTGAAGGCAGGGTAATTTCAAAAGCGCCCAGAAAAGATGCAGCAAACGCCACAATCAACAGGAAGAAGCCAAAGTTGAAAATACCATTGGTTGATAAGCTATTTAAGGCGTCGGCGCCAAAAATTACAGTTACCAGAAGCCCCATCACCACATATATGGCTATTATACTGATGCCATAAATAGCTGCCTTGCCTACCTGACTCCCCTTTTTATCACCCGACTTTGTGAAATAGCTAACCGTTAAAGGCAGCATGGGAAAAATGCAGGGCATCAACAAGGCCGCAAATCCACCGGCTAAACCGGCTAAAAATATAGCCCATAGGGTTTGTTTACCCTGCTTCCTGGTTGTTGCGGCTAATGTTTTGCCGCTTTTTTTGTCCACTGCTTTTTCTCGGCTGCCGTCTTTTTTTGTTGTCCCGGTGGTTTTTGCAGCCGGGAATGAATTAATAGGGGTAAATTCTATACCTGAGGTAGAAGAAGTGTCCTGTGCTTTTACCGCGTCTGGGGTAAACAAGATCCCGGTAGTTAGTAAAATATATAATATGATCCGCTTCATTAATCTTCTTTTTTTAATCCCCGTATTTGTTATAATTCCTGCAAAGCAATGTCGACATGCCCTTCTTGTATTTGATCAGATCTGAAAAGCCAGGCAAAGGCGTAGCCCGGGTATCCCCAAAATCTGCTTTGAACTCCTGAATTTGGCTGGTTATTTTACAGGTATGCTAAAATCAATATCATCCGGCGGTAAGCATTTCTGATCGTTACAGGTCATGTATTCCAACTTACCGGTAACTGTTACTTGTTTCGCCTTTAGCTTAATTTTTTGCTGAAAAATCACAGTGTTTTCAAAAAAGCTAACTTCCATGCCAAAAGCCTTTTCCATCCGGGTTATAGGCTGCGGTTCGGCAGTTTTACCCAGGAGGGCAAAAGTATTTGACGGATTAAAATTTATAGTGGTTTTTACCGGGCCGCCATCTTTAACAAATTGGGAGTATACATGCCAGCCGGCATCAATAGTTGCTTTGATAAATACAACAGCTTCGGTTGCACTGGTTTTCTTAGCGGCATAGCTCCACTTTACCGGTTGCAAAATTTGCGATTTGCTTTGCAACGCAAACAGGATCAGCATGGTTATTATCGTTGTAATTTTCTTCATTTTGTTTTAAATTAATTATTGAATAATAGGTTCGCTTAAGCGGGGAATAGGTTGATAGCCTGTAAAATCGGTATCTGTTGACAGATACCCCTCTTTAACTGGCTCATCTTTTACCAGATCGGTACTTAAGTATTTTTTATTGCTATCGCATAGCAGTGTAACTACTATTGCATCTTCCCCATGTTGTTCTCTTAATTTAATTGCACCGATAACATTAGCACCTGACGATATGCCTACAGCCAGTCCAAGTTGTCTGGATAGCTTTTGCGCCATAATGATAGCATCGCCATCACTTGCCTGCACTACGTCATCCAGGGCATCCAACCTTACAATTGCGGGTATAAACTCATCTGAAATCCCTTGTATCCGATGGCTCCCAACCTTGTGACCCGTTGTTAACGTAGGCGACTCAGCAGGCTCAAGCGGGTGAATCTTAACTTCAGGGTTCATCATTTTCAAATATTTACCAGTTCCCATTACTGTACCACCTGTGCCTACTCCGGCTACAAATGCGTCGGGCCGGAGGCCCATGCTAATAAGTTGCTCCCATATTTCAGGCCCGGTAGTCATTTCGTGTGCTTCGGCGTTATAAAAGTTTTCAAATTGCCTGGGTAAAAAAACATCACCGTTACCAGCTAATTCTTCACTTAATTTGATACTGCCTAAAAACCCACCTTGTTCTTTACTGATCAATAATACCTCGGCCCCCATGCTTTTGATAATATCAATCCGCTCTTTACTTAGCCAATTGGGCATAATTATTTTTACATTGTGACCCAGTGCCCTTCCAATTGCTGCAAATGCAATACCAGTGTTGCCGCTGGTGGCCTCTATAATGGTATCGCCGGATGATATGTTCCCATTTTTATAAGCCTTGTATAAAATATACAGCGCCATCCTGTCCTTTACACTGCCCGTAAGGTTATAATGTTCGCATTTCACATAAATTTCTCCAGGCTTCCCCTTATAGGTATATTGTAATTTTAACATCGGCGTGTTGCCCACCAGATACCATAAGTCCTGAAACTTCCTTTCCATATTTATTGTTAAATCCAATACTGCTACCCCGTCTCTCATATTTAAATTTTTATGGCTTAAATTTCAGTATATCCTATAATAGTAACAATCATTTTCAAAAAAACCGTAAATTTTATGGTTAATTTAAACTATAGTTTGTTTATTTTCAGCTTTTACAATTATTAATCCCTATCCTTGTATGTTTTTTCAACAGCCCAGCTTTTAAACTTTTATTAATGAATGATTTAGATAAAACTGACCTTGAAATTTTAAAGCTTTTACAGCAAAATGCTTCATTAACTAACAAGGAGATATCTTACAAGCTTCATAAATCAATTGCCACTATTCATGAAAGAATCAGGCGGTTGAAAGACCAGGGTTATATTAAGCGCATGGTAGCTATTCTTGACAGCAAAAAGATCAACAGAAACCTGATTGCTTTTAGCCACGTACTTTTAAATGACCACACCGCTAATACGCTAAATAGTTTTGAAGCAGAAGTTGCCAAGTTCCCTGAAGTGATGGAATGTTTCCAGATGACCGGTACTTTTGATTTTATCCTGCGGATAGCCACGAGTGACATGGAGGCCTATCACCATTTTTACAGGAACAAACTCGCAACCCTGCCCAATATCACCACCGTGCAAAGCTTCTTTGTTTTGTCTGAAACCAAGAGCGATACGGCATATCCGTTATAAATTTACTGTTTAATAAAACAGGCAACACTTGTAAGGATGTTGCCTGTTTGATGGGTTCAATATCTGAACGTTTACGGTGATTTATATTACCGGCTTATGTTATATCAATAGCCGAAAATCTCCTCTAATGTTAGTTTTTTAACATCGCCGTATTGTTTTAATATTTCCGGAGTGATCTTCTTTTCCGACCCCAGAACACAGTAGATGTAAGGTTTATCTTTCAGATTATCATCATGAAATTTTTGAATATCGGCAAAATTAATCTTGTCAGCCCTTTCATATACCTGTTTTCTATAATCATAATCTAATCCCAGTTTTTGTGCAGCCAGGTAATTGTAAATAATACCATCCTGGGTAATGCGCTCTGTTGCAATATCCTGCTTAATACCTTGTCGGGCATTTTGTAACAACGTGTTATTTTCAGGCATATCGTTTAACAGTTCATTCATACCACGTATGGCATCGTTCATTTTATCGGCCTGCGTGCCTACATAAGCTACCTCTGAATATCTGCCATCTTTTTTATCTGGCGATACGTATTGCGCAAAGGTTGAATAAGCCAGTGCTTTTGACTCTCTGATGGTTTGAAATACAACAGAGCCCATGCCTGCACCAAAGTAGGTATTAAACACATTGATCGTAGTGGTATTATCCGGGTTATAGTTGCTTGTGTTACGCACCCAGTATACTTCTGATTGTACCATGTCATAATCGGCAAATAATACATGGTTACTGCTTTGGCTGGTTTTGTCAAATACCCTGGCAACCGGGGTTGTTGCAAACTGCGCCGGTATGGTATGCAGTTTGCCAAGTGTAGCTGCTAATGATGTGATCGCTGTCGGACCATAATAAAGCACCGTATGTTTATAACTCATGAAGTTGTGCAGCATGGTAGTAAGCAGCTCTGCAGTTACGCTATTCAATTCTGCTTTACTTAATTGATAATTATAAGGGTTATTGGGACCATACATAGCATATTGTATCATCCCGCGCATGATGGCCGCCTTGTTGAGTTTGTTATTTTCCCTTCCTTTTTCAATACGGCCCTTAAAAGCGGTAAATGCTGTTTCGTCGGCTTTACAGTTAGCCATCAGGTTTTCAAATAATGATACCGCCTTATCGAAGTTTTCCTGCAAACCGGTAATGGTTACTGTGGTCACATCGGTACCTACGGCTATATTGTAGTTGCAGGCAATGTTATAAAATGCTTTAATGATTGCTTCTGCCGATGCCTTATCCGTACCTAAAAACTGAAGATATTGTGCGGCAAGAGGCAGCGTTTTGTTATTCCAGCTACCCATATCAAAACGGTAAGACAATGTAAAGAGTGAGTTATCTTTATTCTGCACATACAGCATATCGGCTATACCTACTTTACTTTTCTGTATATCCTTTTGATAATCTAACCACTGCGGCTGTACCGGTGTTGCAGGCATGGCCGCAATCATTTTCAAAAATGGCGACTGCGCTTCTTTATTGATAAATATTGGGGTAATTGCAGGCTTTTCGACCTTGACAATGTTTTTGTCTACGCCAATGCGCTTGTAAACCAATACATAATTATTCTCCAGGTATTGATTCGCAAAATCAACCACCTGCTGCTTAGTTACTTTGGCCATTTCATCAAGCAGCCCCACATCATTTTGCCAGTTATTACCTTTATGCTTTATAAAAGCATCCATCAGGTTATTGGCACGGTTATCATTTTTTTCGAGGTCTTTGATATCTGAAAGACGAGCATTATTAACGATGGCTTTTACCAACGTGGGATCAAAATCGCCTTTTTTGATTTGTTCTATCTGAGCCTGCAAAAGTGCTTTAACCTCATCAAGGCTTTGACCTTTTTTGGCTCTGCCATTTAATACCAGCATCGCATAGTCCTTAAAGCTTTGGCCATAAGCTCCCGCGCCCTGTACCTTTTGCTGTTGATTCAGGTTCAAATCAAGCAACCCCGCTTTGCCGTTGCTCAGCAACTGACTTACCACCTCCAGCATTACCTGTGCATGGCTATCCTGTACGCCGGGCATACGGTAGGCAATATTTATGCTTTCCGCATCGGGCCCCAATACTTCTTTAACTACAGGAGCTTTGATAGGCGCTTCAGGGGCCAGTGTATATTCATGCAAAGGCTTAGGCTGCATGTAAGCAAAATCAGCATCGATCTTTTTGATCAGGTAAGCGGGGTCAAAATCTCCCGACATGATGATGGCCATATTGTTAGGCACATACCAGGTATTGTAAAAATTGCGTATGGCAATTAATGAAGGATTTTTCAAATGCGCTACCGTGCCGATAGTGGTTTGCTGTCCGTAATTATTGGTTGGGAACAGGCCGTCTAACATGGCCGCATACACCTTACGCGGATCACTATCCAATCCGCGGTTTTTTTCTTCGTATACCGCTTCCAGCTCGGTATGGAACAAACGGAATACCGGGTATCGGAAACGCTCGGCCTGTACTGCCAGATATTTATCTATTGATGAAGCAGGAACATCCTCCTGGTAAACTGTTTCTTCAACAAATGTGTGGGCATTGGTTCCCTGCGCACCCATACCTGCCATTAGTTTTTCATACTCATTGGCTATGGCATAGTGCGAAGCCAGGCCCGATACACTATCAATCTGATGATAAATTGTTTTGCGTGATGCTCCATCGGTAGTATGGTTATATTGGTCATACAGTTGCTCGATCTGTTCCATGCAGGGTTTCTCCTTAGCCCAATCCAGCGAGCCGTATTTATCAGTTCCCTTAAAAAGTAAGTGTTCCAGGTAATGTGCAAGCCCGGTGTGATCTTTAGGGTCATTGTTACTTCCTGCACGCACGCCAATCAGCGTTTGTATGCGCGGCTCCTTTTTATTAACGCTAAGGATAACGGTTAAGCCATTCCTGAGGGTGTAAAACCTGGCATGCATGGGGTCGCCGGTTACATAGCGATACGTGTAACCAGCTTCGCTTGCTTGTTTCCATTTATGCTCTTCCTGGGCATTTACCCCCGATAGGCCGGCAACAAAAAACAATGTAAATGCTAACAGATATTTCTCTTTTATATAGTTCATTTTTATGTAGTATTTATTATGATTTACCTTTGGCCATGTCAATCATCATGGACAGTTCATCAACCGCCGCTTCGTTACTGCCATCAAATCCGGTTAGTTTAAAGCGGATATCACCATTGGCATCAATCACGAACTTTGCAGGAATACCAAATACCTTGTAACTGCTTACCACCTTGTTTTCTTTGGTTTCGGGATCTTTTAAATCCATCAGTACCTGAAAGTTATATTTTTTACCGGCTATATAGTCAGCGGCATCTTTTGTTGCGGTAGCCGTTTTTTCCCAGGTATGGATAAACAAAAATTTAACATTGGGATCGTCTTTGTATTTATTTACTGCCATTTTCATGGCCGGGAACGAAGCCTTGCAGGGGCCGCACCAGGTAGCCCAAAAATCAAGAATAACAACTTTGCCTTTTAAATCGGCCAGGGAAACTTTGTTGCCGCCCAGATCAGTTAACGTAAAATCCGCGGCTTGTTCTTTAACCATCGCTCTGGTTAACTTCTTTCTCAAATCCGCTATCACACCTTTACGGATAGCGGCCGCATATTCATTAAAACCGGCGTCACTACCCTTTAACTTAATGTACAGCTTTTTAAAATCGTCAGACATTTCAGGTGTCGCTTTTCCTGCTTTAACAACTTCGTCTAATTTGTCAAAAGCCTCCTGGTTCCGGTTTAGTCCCATGAGTACCTGCGCATACCGGTAGCTAAGCCGCGGGTTTAATTCGGTAGAGCTTTTGTAGGCTAATTCAGCATATTTTAAGGCTTCGTTGTATTTCTTTTCCTCCAATAAAATATTGGCATAGGTGCTGGTCAGACCTGCATATCCCGAAGCCGCAAACTTGGCGGCATTGCTGTCTCCTTTTTTACCGTCGGTGTATTCACCGGCACTGTCCATTGCTTTTTTAGCATAGATCTCCGCATGGGCTAAATCTCCTACCTTGTGGAATGCCTCATATAATCCACTATATGCGTTACCTTTCCAAAAATCAGTCTCCAGCGAATTCGCGTATTCAACGGCCTTTGCCGTATTTTTCTCTTCGGCATAGGTCGTAGCAATAAGTGCTCTTACGTAGTCATAGATTAACCGTTCATCGACCTCACCTGTAATAAAGTTTTGCGGCGGGAACTTTTTCAACCAGTTTTTGTAGGCAGCTTCAATGTTGGCTGCGCCTTTTTCCTTGTAAATAGCCTCTTGGCCCTTGAGCCTCGCTTCTTCACCTTCCGGAAATTTCTGCAGTTCCATCTGCCTTACAGAATCAGCCATTTTAGTATTCTTTAAGCGATAGTAATATTGGGCAGCCAGGATCATGTCCCTTTCCCTGCTACTTGCAACCAACTTATTTAATTGGGTATTCAATAACACCTTGTCACCCTCATTTGTTGAGGCCAGCAACTTATCCAGGTACTTTTTCGTACTGTCCGCCGGAGCTTTTGTTTGCGCTGAGGCATTCACAAATAAACCGGCCACGAACGCCATAGTGGCAATGCCAGTCATTAATTTCTTTCTAATCATCATTTCTTAGTTTTAAATATATTTCCATTTATGGCGCATTTACTGATGCGCCTGTACACCCGTATAGATCGCGTGACGCCTAACGGTCTTTAAACAGTTTATCCAATATTTTATCCAGTTCATCGCCATATAAATTCCGTCCAAGAAACTTACCGTCAGGACCGATCAGGAAATTTGTAGGAATTGATTGGATGTAGTACTGCCTCGCTACATCCCCTTTAAAGCCACCACTATCATTAAGCTGTGGCCAAAGGCCAATATTATCTTTCCTGATTGCCTCCAGCCATGCCTGCCGGGCACCCGGCACATCTAATGAAACGCTGACCACGGTAAAACCTTTATCCCGGTATAATTCAAATTGCTTCTTTACATTGGGGTTTTCTTTTCGGCAGGGAGCACACCAGCTGGCCCAAAAATCAAGGAAAATATATTTCCCTTTAAAATCAGACAATTGAACCGCCTTGCCGGAGGTATCTCTTAATGTAAAGTTCATAAAGGGCTTACCAATCCCTGTGCTCTTCGAAATGCGCAGTTCCTGTTTAAGTTCGGTAACCATCGGGTAGGATGTCAAACTTGCCGGAAAATTGGCTAATAGCTTTTCAATTGATTCCGGAGCTATTTTTTTCCTGGGACGCCAAACGGGCTCGTTTGCGTATTTAATCAACGCAACCAGCGCAATCAACGATTGCGGCTTTTCCCTGATCGTATTTAAATAAAGTTCCTGGTCCCTCACTGCATTTACAGAATCCGATAATTTGGCACCTCGCTTTTGTTTCTCATCCATCGAAACCGGAAGTGCGTAAATGGGCTTTACTAACTTATTGTGCAAATCAATATAATCATTTTCCTTGCGGAGAAAATCCTGATAATCGCTATTCCCGATTGTACCGGTTCCCGATAATTCAGAGTCCCGCATATATCTTTTAGCAACTATACTGACATCACCGGGGGTTAATAAAGCGCTATAATAATCCTGTTCACCGTTGCCTTGAGCAGGATCACTGCGTTTAAATCTCGGACTGATAAGAACTACAACCGGATCATCGGATCTTTTGATAAAATTAAATTTTCCGTTAACTATCTTGCAGCTATCAAACTGCCTGCGGCCCTGGGATAAAGGGATGTACATGATATCCAAAACGGCAGGCGTATTTTTAGCAAAATCAAGTTGCCCCGATATTTTTATACTTTTTTCTGTGATATTTTGACTTCTGACCCCGATGCTGAGAAACATTGAGACTGCGAGTAATATTGCTTGTTTTAACATATTGGCATTTTTAGATTATTTCTTTTGATCTGACTTTATAGCCTGTGTTTGGCGCAACATTTATTGTACCTTTCTTTTGCGGCTTTTTATAGTTTACCGGCTAAGCAAAAACATATTTTACCCGTACTCAAGCGCTGTCAGACCAAACAGGCGCTTAAGTGATAACAATGCGGCCGGTTTTCGGGCCGCATCCGTCACATTTATCAGTAACCGGGGTTTTGCGTAAGGGTTGGATTAGCCAATATTTCTGCCGCAGGAATTGGGTAGAGCGCCTGATTCGCTTTCCACGTATAATTTGGAATATCGAGGGACTTGGTTGCAGAAAGCACCGCCGCTATGGTTCCAGTTCGTTTCAAACTGAACCAGCGGTCAGCGTTCTCTGTGAACAGTTCCAGCCAGCGGTCATGGGCAATTGCTGTAAGTAACGATGCCTGGTCTGAAGCGGTCGTGTTTGGCAGCCCCGCACGAGCTCTTATTTTATTTAAGTCGTCCTGGGCCCCTGAAATATTATTTTGCTGCGCCCTTGCCTCCGCACGATTCAGATATACCTCGGCGAGCCTCAACATCACAGAGTATTCATTACCATTTGTTGAAGTATTCCTGTTTTTATATTTTGCAGGATAAAGGTAAGTGGTGCCATTATAGACCAGAGAACCTGCCCAAATGTTTTTCCGTTGGTCATTTGGCTCAAAAGCATTAACAAGAGCCGAGTATAAAACAAAATTGGGCGTAGTGCCGGAGGGAAGGAAGGCAATACCTGTTCTGGTAACACCCGAAAAACTGCCGGAATTACTTTGAACCTGCCAGATTGTTTCTTTACTGGTTTTTAAAAACACATTTGCAAGCGCATCCAAACTATAAATATTGGAGTTGATCACTGCTGTAGCTTCTGTTTCCGAAGCGACGTAATCAGGTGTTGGCAAATAAAGATATACTCTTGACAGGAATGCGGAAGCCGCCTCACGGTTTATCCTTGCTTTTTCCGCCGAAGGGTAGGTGTCCGTTAATAATGATTTGGCATCAGTCAAATCCGTTACAATTTGTTGATATACTTTAGCTTTTGGCGTACGCGGCAATCTAGCATTTTGTAAAGCATCGGTTGTGGTTACCAACGGAACGTCACCATAATTGTTTACCAGATAAAAATACAGGTAGGCTCGCCAAAATTTGGCTTCGCCGGTTAATTGATTTTTCAGCCTGGCACTGATAGCCGTAGTTGTCGCTAAATTTTGCAGGATAGTGTTCGCATTGAAAATCATCGTATAATTATTATTATACGTGGCATTACTCAGGTTTCCGGCAATCAGTGTATTGGTCTTAAAAGTATCAAAAGTCCCGTTTGGGATGAGCTTATAGGCATCATCTGCGGACATCGAACCGTATTCATTGGTATTCATAATGAACCCACCTGATCCGTTCATGGCGAAATTACTATATAAGCCAAGGGAGGCTCCAACGATTGAGGTTGAATCCGAATATACCTTATCGCTGGTCAATTGCGCGGCCGGCGACCCTATATCTTCGAATTTTTTACATGAAGATGCAAGTGCAGCGAAACATATAGCAATGCAAATAAGCCGCTGCATATTATTTAATGATTGTTTCATGTCTGTTTTAATTAAAAAGTAGCGTTTATTCCTAAGGTTATCACTCGCAACGGCGGCATAACTGCACTGCCGGTAAAGATGGAACTGCCGGTTTCCGGATCAAGCGCGATCTTGTTTTTTGTCCAGGTGTATAAATTCTGTCCCTGGGTATAAAGTCTGAGCTGGCTCATTCCCATCTTTTTCACCACCGCATCGGGAAGGTTATAAGAAAGCGACACGTTTTTTAGTCTTACGAACGAATTGTCGCCCCAAACCGCACTGGATGATCCGTAAGTGAACTGGTAAGCATAAGGATTTGTTGATGCTAAAGGAAACTGGCTGGCGCTACCCGGAGCAGCCCAAATAGCTGTTTGATAAGCGTAACCATTCCCTGCGGACAATGATCCGGGTGTTACGCCGGAATAAACGATCCCCCTTTGTTTGGTGGCCTGAATAAAAAAGCTCAGCGAAAAATTTCCATACTTAAAATCATTACCTAACCCTCCGTATAATTTAGGTGACGCATCTTCAACAACCGTACGGTCGGTTGAATAGCTCGGACTGGTTGTTATATTGCCTGCAGCGGTTTTGAAATTCGGCTGACCTGTCTGAGCATCAACGCCTACGAAATCATAAACTTTCTGTTGCGTAATTGGATAACCGAGGACATAGTTGGTAGCATAAAAATAACTTGGACTCACCGACAACAGTTTACTTTTCGGAAGGGTGAGGTTTACAGACGTTTTCCAGGAAAAGTTTGTAGCCGTAATGTTAGAAGTAGTTAACTGAAATTCGAAACCTTTGTTCAGTATCAATGCCGGCAGGTTGCCTGAATACCCATTTTGACCCGCCTGAACGGCAAGTGTCAAATAACCCAATTGATTACTGGAACGGTTCTCGTAATAATCTGCACTTAATAATATCCTATCTTTGAAAAAGCCAAGGTCTATTCCAATATCAGTTTTTTTATCCGATTCCCACTTTAACTGAGGATTTGGGATCCTGGAAACATACAGCGTGCTGTTACCCTGATAAGAATAAGAACCACTGCCGGTACTATATGTTGAAAGATATTGATAATCCCCAATCTGATCATTACCGGTTAAGCCATAACTTGCCTTTAATTTACCGAAGGAAAGAAACGGCAAGGCAGCATTCGCGAACTTCTCGTTTGTAAATATCCATGCACCACCAATAGAATAAAATGTTCCAAAAGGATAAGCAGAACCAAATCTTGAAGATCCATCAGTTCTTAATGTGCCATTAACAATATATTTTCCGTCCCAGTTATAAGTAACCCTTCCGAAAATGGAAGAAAATTTATACAAGGTATTTGCCGCTGAATAAAGATTGTAACTTGCGGCACCTGCAGCTGTTGACATTAATTCGGGATTGCTGTACCCGCTAGCAGAGAAAACTGTATTATCGTTTAAGCTCCGTTGAAGTGTACCACCGAGCAGCACGGTAAGTTCCCCTTTACTAATATTCCTTTTGTAGCTAATTTGAGGTTCAACGCTGTAAGACGACTGCCCATTGTTGGCAAACCGGGCGGAATTAAGCGGTGTTCCGAACAGCGGATTTTGGCTCAAGTAAGGCGATTGCAAATTCTGGTTAAAAGACATATTATTATAACCGGTATTCAATTTCAGGTCAAGACCGGGTGCGAGCGTGTAGCGCAACTGCAAATTACTGATCAGGCTATTGGTCTTATTGATAACTTTTTGAAGAAGTAGCGCTTCCGGATTCGTAAAATTGCCGCCCGGGTCCCAAAAAATTGTACCGTTAGCATTGTACAATGGATAATCTGGAGGCAGCTTGTAAGTCGAACTTAAATCGGACACCGGCAACAGCGAATTATCATATGAATAATTAACTGATAAATTCAGATTAAACTTCTTGTTGTTTGAACTGTGATCCAGATTAAGCCTGCTTGTGAATTTCTGGTCGTTATAATTGCCGGGATAAACGGTTGTTTCCCGGTGAAATCCGTTGGTGAAAATAAATTTTGTATTTTCATTACCGCCTGAAACAGAAGCCTGTGCATCTGTTAAGTGAGCAGTTCCACCTATATATTTTTTCTGCCAGTCGGTATTTTTTGTCGTATCCCATGACAATAGATCAGGAGAACTGTTCGGGTCAGCATTTAGCCCATCGTTTTTGAGACCCTGCCTCCTTAATTGTAAATATTGGGGAGTATTCATCATTGAGATGAAATGAGCTACCTTCCCGGTTCCCTGATATAGGTTAAAATCGACCCTGGTTTTACCAGACTTTCCCTTTTTGGTAGTTATTAAAACAACGCCATTACCGCCGCGTGCGCCATAAATAGCGGTGGCATCGGCATCCTTAAGTATATCTATGCGATCAATGTCGTTCGGGTTAATGATACTGAATGGGCTTACTTGCCCATTTGCACCAGTCACGCCAAAACTGTTCAGGCTGTTTGAAACAGGTTGAGATCCATCGTTTATATTAAATGGTACGCCATCAATAACGTAAAGAGGAATTGTACCGGCGGAAAGCGAATTTTGTCCCCTGATCAGTATATTCACTCCGGCACCCGGCAATCCGCTCGACTGGGTAATTTGCGCCCCCGGGAGTCTGCCGGCCAACGCATTCAAAGGGTTTTGTACAGGCTGTTTCGCAATATCTGCTGATGTTATTGAACTTACTGCACCGGTCAGTTCTCTACGGGTGGATGTACCATAACCGATAATCACGACTTCATTCAAGGTTCCGACTGCAGCTTTCATGACTATACGTCCTGAAGTAAAACCTTTGGCTGGAACTTCCTTAGATACATAGCCCATGATGCTGAAAACCAATACATCGTTTTCATCGTTGACATCGATATGAAACTGTCCGTTCTGATCGGTAGCGGTACCGGCATACTTATCCAATTTCAACAAAACTGTTACGCCGGGAAGCGGCTGCCCGCCTTCGTCCAGTACTATTCCGCTGATCCGCCGGGAAGGAGCATCTGGTATTTCCATGCTTTTTGTTGTGCTTTGAGATATAATAATTTTGTTTCCTTCCTGATGATAAATCAACCCGGTGCCCCGGAGCAACATATCCAGAATTTCAGATACTTCCCTCGGCCTATTGTCAATGGACACACTCCGATATTTCTCGACCTTGGCCGATGGATAAAAGATGTTAAATCCCGATCTGTCCTGAAGCTTTTGAATTACGGTACTTAAGGATTCGTTTTTAGCTTCGATAGCGATCTTTTTGCCATGGAGGCTCTGACCAGAAGTGGGCGTCGAAGCGAGCAGAGTAAGGCTGCATAATAGTATGGCTCCACAGCAAATGCTTAATTTCATAATAAACAGCCAATTAATCAGAGGTTTTATTTTAAAAAAGGCATAGAAATTTCCTTTTGCAAAAGCAGTTATTTTTTGCATTATTTGTAAGTTAAAAAATGAGCAAATTGATTTTTTTAATCGAACTCCTCACTGCTGTCCAAGGCTGAGGAGTTTTTTGTGGCGTCTATACTTCCTGCATAGCTCAACCTCTTTCACTTAATTTTTCATGTAAATATTTATCATAGTTTGTTTTTAGGGTTAATAACATATTATTGACATGAACTTCCATCAATTGTAATCAATTGTTTGTCCACGGTATAACTGGCACCAATCGTCTGTGTAAGTGCATCCATCACTTGCTTCACAGATTCTGTTCCGTCGAATCGCCCATGAATAAGGCATTTTTCAATTTCCGGATTTTTGAATTTAAATTCTATGCCATAACGCCTGCTTAGCAGTTCCGCTACCTTTTTAAAGGGCAAATCATCTAACTGCATGTCAGATCTTGCCCAGGTAATTATCTCCTGTGCTTTAACTTCTTGACGGCTGACAGTTTTGGCTATATTGCTGTAAGTAACCTGCTGATTAGGCAACAATACCGCTACGACATGTTTATTACCGTCTACAACACTTACCTTGCCGCGTGTTACCGAAACCGTTACATTTTGGCCTGAATATGCTTTAATATTAAAAGCAGTTCCTAAAACGGTGGTCGTTATTCTGCCGGTATGTATGATAAATGGCTGGTGTGCCCTGTGTTTGATATCGAAATACGCTTCGCCTATTAATGTAAGTTGCCTTTCTTTTCCATTGAAAGAAAAGCTTATTTTACTGCCACCATGCAACACGACAACGCTGCTGTCCGGCAAGGTCAAATATTTATTCTCTGAAACCTTTATAGGTGCTGAAATCGATGCCGATATCAAATCTTTGATTTCTCCGTTTTTCCTGGCAAAATAAAAATACCCCCCAACGCAGAACAGTATTCCTATAAATGTCGCCGCGATTCTCAAAATATATCTGTTGTTAAACAAAGTAGTGCGAGGATATGTAGAGTTAATATGGTCTTTAATATGATTAATCATCCTTGCCTCTACCAGGCTTTCTTCCTTAATTGAATCTCCTTCCCACATAACGTCCTTTTCACCTTGTTGTGAAAACCATTCGTTCAGCTGCTTTTTTTCAGAATCATCCGCTTTCCCGGCCAAATATTTCCCTATTAGGTCAGTTAATTTTCGTTCTTCCATGTTTCTATGATGGTAATTCATAGTAAAGTCACATAAGACTATATTTTACCCTTAGTGGTTGAGTGATTTTTCGAAAAAAAAATGATAGTTAATTAAAATTTCCACCACAAATGCGATGAAAAGAGAAATTTTCGGGAGGTTTGATTGAATTTTGAACGATAATTGAACAAAAATCCAAAAAAGCTAGGGTTGATAAAACTTCAACAATAATCTTATAAAATGGCAGAGGTTTTGTAGAAGCGTAGTGGTCCGCAAAAAGTATCCAGTTTTACGGCTATCAAAGCATAGTGCGTCACTAACTACCTGAAACCACGTTTCTCAATAAGTAGAACCTCAGATGGGATAATTCCACTGACTTTTACATGGTCTAGGCAACTGCTGTTTACTATTTCTTAAGAAAAGAGATAGGTTAAATAAATCATTAATAGAAGGCCTGCATTTCGTAGGGAATATTTGATAGACTTTAAGGCTTTAGTGAGATGAGCCTCAACGGTTTTTTCCGCGATGTTTAACTCAAACGCAATCTGAGGAATGTTTTTACCTTGTTCTCTGCTACACCTGAAAACCAACCTACATTTTTCAGGCAAATCGTCGACAACGCCGCTAATATACTCTTCTAGGAAACTGGCGTAAATCTTCTCGTCGTCACAATCGAAGTCATCAATAGCATACATCTTCGACGCAATTTCACTGCGCCGTCGTTCTCGGTAGATGAAATTCAATACCGTATATTTAACAGCGGTAGCAAGATACCCTGACAAAGAATTGATTTGAAGTTCCGCTTTTCTATCCCATAATTTAATTAAAACGTCCTGAACGATTTCTTCAGCGGATGATTTATCTTTTGTATGATTGTAGGCAATTGCTAGTAGTTTTCGCCAATATCGGTTATAAATCTCCGTGATAGCGCTTTCGTTCCCTGCTCTGAGGGAGACGACCAATTGCGCATCACTGAGATCTTTAATCATAATAGAGTTTAAAAATGCAATTTATTAAACTTCTGTTAAATTCAAGTGATTTTTATAAATAAAGATGGGAACTCTTTAGCTATGGAATAGTCATAGAATTTAGACACCGAATCAATTAGCTCGTTCAAAAATAGATAACTTTTTATTATCAAATAAATTCATGATTGAATATTACGATAAAAGCAGATCGCTGTATGGAAACAACGACCTGCTAATTAAGACATTTTTCCATGGAACTGTCTGTAGATGAAGTTTAACTCAAATTAGGCTAATTGCAGCTTTTCTTTAAGCAAATTCACATCCTCACTAATTTTAAGATCAACTATCTTAGCATAATGTTGCGTTTGTTTTAAAGATTTATGGCCCAACATTTTAGACACCGTTTCAATAGGCACACCATTAGTAAGTGTAAAAAACTTTTTCGGTTTCAGACTTTGGGCCGCATTGTACTACACCACCATTTATAATAAAAAAAAGGCATTGGCTTATATCTCCGTCCCGAAGTAAATAATTCTCCTTTAGACAACTTTCGAAACGTTGCTTTCTGCTCAAACATGCACCACCCACTATAATTGCCTGTTCTTTTAAAAGCTTCTGAAAATATGGATTTCATGCAGTAAACCGGAAAGCGTATTTTATTTCTGAATAATATTTACATATTTAATATTTGCCACCCTTATTTCCGAATTCAACAACATCTCCGTCGACAGGCAATTCATTTATACGAATATCGATCAATTGATTTTTAGTGGAAATCATTCGATATTGGTCAATTAAATAGGGTACTCCCTCACCGAAAAGGAGATGCGGAGAGGTGGTGACCTCGAAATGTAAATGTGGCTCACGTGCATCTCCGGAGGCACCGATTGCAGCTAACACCTGGCCCTTGTGGACCCGATCTCCTGACTAATTCTTAAGCTTCCTGATTGTAGATGCATGTAATGCGCATAGTGTCCGTTTCCTAAGTCAATCACGATTGAATTTCCTGCAAGCCTGTCAAAAGTTAAGGGAATTGCCGGGTGGAACGCGGTACCATGGCCGGGAATATTGTTGAGAAGGCCATCTTTTGCGCTTATCACACGACCATCTGCAACGGCGAATACAGGTTTGCCATAACAGAAATAGGAATGCACATCTTTTGGATCACCTGAAAAAGAAACACTATCCCTGAACTTTTTCCAGTCAATAGCATAACGCCGGGAATTTATTGCACGCCCCTCTAGAATAATGCTTCCACGACGATGATGATTATATTCACTATTGCCAGGCCCATCTGCGGCGGTCCAATTTGCACCATGTATCGGAGCCGCGAGCACTTGTAACTTGGACCAGCGTGTTGAAATTATAGCCCCGTCCAGCGATTCTGTTTCTGTACTAATACGGTGTATGAGTTTTTTTGGGAAATTTTGCCCGGCTGCTAATATGACTTCTATAAATACAATTGTTGCCTGACCTCCGGCTAAAGCCAGTTTGTCTGCTCCTGCTTCCCCTGAAGGTTGAACCATGCTTTGTAGCTGAAGCGAATCAAATGCCGCGATAGCTTGGTCTTTATTTTTATTGTTGTCCACCAATTTTATCCGGCGCAAGCTGATCGGCTTGGAACTGAAATTTGTAAGGTATAACTCGTAGATCAGGTGCGGCTTTGATTCGTTGGTAAAAACAGTTGGGTCGAAAGGTACGCGCATCTCCAACTGTAGCGGAAAAGAAAAAGGCTTTTCTTGAGCACTTTCTTTTACCAAAGGTAGGGTTTGTGCAGCCAATTGGTTTGAATGTCCGTATATACTTAAAAATATTAACGCAAAGAAAAAAACTGTCCGGTTGATTGTACACATTGTTTAGACTTTCACCTTCGGACGCTACTAGTTTATCGGAGGTTACAGTATTGGCAGCATTTTTCATTTTGCAGTAATACAGAGCAACTATTGGCAAGCAATAATACGCTGAAGGTCAGCGTTAAACCGGCCGCCTTCGATTTCAGATGTTCCTTAGCGGGAATAATTGACCTCGTGTAAATGTGTATGGTTTGCCTATTTGAATGCAATTCAGCACTTTTGTCCCTCAATAAATTGAAAACGTAAACAATAAAACATGGAAAAATTCAATGCTTTAAAAGAGTTGATTGCACAAGCCGAAAATGATGCGGCGGCTTTCTACGATAAGGGCAACAAAGCGGCTGGAACGAGATTGAGAAATGCGATGCAACAGCTGAAGGTGACGGCAACGGAGATCAGGAAAGAAGTAACTGATAAAAAAAACGAAGGAAAATAATCAATCAGATGTTTTGGGGAAAGCCTGCAGATTGCAGGCTTTTATTTTTTATGTAAAATGATGCTTTTAAGCGTTACGTTAGGAATTACGGACGCGGTAAGTGTATCTCCGTAATTGTTTAATTTCAACGCAGTCACGGAATTTTTCAGAATAGAACCAAGTCCTCAGCTTAAAAGCTTATCGAGTGTTACTGGGTCGTGACAGATGCTAAAACACGGCTAACTGTCAAAAGATCATTCCGGACGGCATTTCAGAATTATTTTCCACTTCGCAGATCCATATTGTACCGATATTAGCGGCACCTGGTGTACAATATTGACTATGCGATAAGACATTCCGGTAGTATTGTCTCAGTCGGAGCATTACTCATTCTCAATACTGATTTTTTTATTATTTTGGCATTCCTAACATTCAATTGCAATTAATGAATATCTTTCTGTGGGTCTTACAGTGTCTTTTATCAGCCTTTTTTATTATGCCTGGTGTTGGTAAAATTAGCGGTAGTAGAGAAAAACACATTACTGACGGACCATCCAAAACCGCACAAGGCCATGTGCGGTTTTGTAACAATCATTTTGATCATTATTTTATATCCATCTGCCAGCCAATCAATTGTTTAAATTTACGGAACGGAGATTGAAGCAACCTGGTAAATGAAAACATACCCCTTTCACATCGATTTTTATGACCTGGCTTTCCTGGGAACCATATTTGTTGGGGTCGCTTTCAGCTTGCTATTATTACTTGTGCAAAAAGGCAATAAGGCTGCAAACAGGATCCTTAGCCTGGTCCTCCTGATTACCGTTATTGAGATGTTGCGGGCTTTCGACACTGCCATTCGCCTGGAACTACCGCAGCTTTCGCTGGCCTTAGGGCCGCTCATCTATTTTTATGTAGGAAGCATAGCAAAGCCGGACTACAAAATCCGCCGCCGCGACCTGCTGCATTTCTGCCCCCTGCTGGCAGGGGCTATATCAGCTATTTACGATCCATCAAACATACCATGGCTGGGCACGGGGCTTCAATTCCTGGTATTCATTTCGGTTTGCGCCTATTTGCATGCTGCTCAAAGGTTGATCAAAGACTTTTCCCAGGCCTTGAAATTTAAGGGCGGCGACCGTTACCGACTGAAATTGCGCTGGCTGCACAATTTATTGACAGGTTTCGCCTTTTTATGGTTATTATGGGTTCCTTTATATATCACTGCCTGCTTATACCACAATAGCCAGTCAACGCATCTATTCCATCCTTTATACCTCCTGTTGGCAGTATCTGCGATAGGAGCGGCCGGTAGGGTGATCTTAAAGCCTGAGATCAACTTGCCGGCAGATGAACCGTATTTTTTGAAATTACCATCGCCGGATGAAACTAAGCTTAAAGCCAGCTGGCTTAAACAAATGATGAAGAAGGATGCTTATTATAAAGACCCGGAACTAAGTTTGACCACCCTTGCTGAGAAGCTCGGATTGACTACCCACGAATTGTCTGCGATCATCAATACCGTACTTAAACAAAGCTTCAATGACTTTGTCAATGAGTATCGCGTAGCCGATGTAGTCCGCAAGATACAGGACCCGGCTTTTGATCAGCTCACCCTGGAGGGCATAGCTTATGACTCCGGTTTTAACTCGCCCAGCACCTTTCACCGCGCATTCAAGCGGGTGACCGGAGAAACGCCTGCAAGGTATAAAAAACAACTGTCATCTTATAATTTGCCATATGGTTCCCGGCCTCGGGCGATAATTTTGTACCAGGTAAACCGGAATCATATGTTTAAAAATTATTTGAAAATTGCGTGGCGGAACACGACCAGGAACAAAGCCTCTTCATTGATCAATATCAGCGGCCTTGCCGTGGGTATGGCTGTGGCTATGCTCATCGGTTTATGGATTTGGGACGAGGTATCGTTCAACAAATTCAATACGAATTATGACCGTATCGTGCAGGTGCTGGCCAATAAGAACGTCGGCGGCGGCATAGCGACGCAGGCCTCGCAGCCTTTTCCGCTTTCAGCGGAATTGCGGGCGCAATATGGCAGCGACTTTAAAGCTGTTTCTGCTACAGTTATCTACGAGCAGAACATCAATTATAATAACCATGCCTTTTCCAGGACAGGCTGTTTTGCCGAACCTGCAATGACCGATATCATCACGCTGAATATGGTGAAGGGATCGAAAACAGCGTTCGAGATACCGGGCACCATACTGATTAATAAGTCACTCGCTCGGGCCGTGTTCGGAGATACTGATCCTATAAACAAAACAATCAAGATCAGCGATGCCTACCTGGTTCAGGTTGGAGGGGTGTATCAGGACCTGCCCCAAAATACGCAGTTGGGCAATGTTGAATTTATAGCGCCTATTCGCCTGCTGTTTAAAAATGCCGAAGACATGAGTAACTGGAATAACAGCTCCTTCCAGGTTTTTGCCTTGCTGAATCAAGGCAGCAGGCTGCCGCAGGTAATCAAAAAAATACGCAACATCCTGTCTGAACGCAGGGAAAAAGATGCTACCAAACCCGAGTTGATCTTATTTCCCATGCGGGCTTGGCATCTTTATGAGTTTAAGGATGGCATTGCTGTCGCAGGTCGTCTGCAGTTCGTATGGCTTTTCGGCATCATCGGATTATTCGTTCTGCTTCTGGCCTGCATTAATTTCATGAACCTGAGCACGGCCAGGAGCGAAAAACGCGCAAAAGAAGTGGGTATACGTAAAGCCATCGGCTCCCTGCGGGGCCAACTGGTGATGCAGTTTCTAAGCGAATCTTTTCTAATTGTCGCTATATCGTTCCTAATCGCTGTTCTGCTGACCTGGCTTAGCCTGCCCTTTTTTAACGACATTTCGGGCAAGCAGCTTCACCTGATTTGGAATGACCCGCTGGTATGGCTGATCTGTTTTTGCTTTTGCCTCCTGACCGGACTTACCGCAGGCAGTTACCCGGCACTTTACTTATCATCCTTTAATGCCGTTAAAGTATTGAAGGGAACCTTCAAGGCAGGACCATCGGCTGCCATGCCCCGCAAAGTATTGGTGGTCCTTCAATTTGCGGTTTCTGTTACGATCATCATCGGTACCATCGTTGTTTTCAAACAAATTGAATTCGCCAGGGACAGGCCGGTAGGTTATAACCGGGACAACCTCGTATCGATACCGTATAATGCAATCAGGGAGTATAGCGCTTTCCGTCAGGAACTGCTAAACACTGGCGCAGTATCCGGCGTATCCCCGGCTGGCAACCCAACGACCGGAACATGGTCGTCAGCAGATAACCTGAGCTGGAGGGGAAAAGACCCCAACCGGCAGGAGGTTTTCGGCACCGTGTTGGTCGACCCCGATTTTGGCAGCGTGGTAGGTTGGAAAATGAAGGAAGGCCGGGATTTCTCCAGGCAGTTCCTGAGTGATTCGTCAGGCTTTTTATTCAATGAGGCAGCCATCAAGCAGATGGGACTGAAAGAACCGGTAGGCGAAACCATCAAATGGCATGGCAAAGACTGGAAGGTATTGGGTGTGGTAAAAGACATGGTCATGAATTCACCTTTCGAACCGGTAACCCCGGTGGTATTTTTGATGGATGACCGGGAGCGATCATTCAATGTGATCATTTTGAAACTCAGGGACGGTATGCCTGCATCCGTTGCACTCGCCAGGATCGAAGCCGTCTTTAAAAAATTCGCGCCGGAGGCACCTTTTAATTACAAATTCGCGGATAGTGAATATGCGCAAAAATTCTTAGCCGAAGAACGTACCGGAAAGCTGGCTTCCGTGTTCGCGGTGCTCGCTATCTTTATCTCGTGTCTTGGATTATTCGGAGTGGCATCATTTGTAGCTGAACAACGCGTTAAAGAGATCGGTATCCGCAAGGTACTGGGCGCCTCCGTAATGAGCATCTGGGGTTCGTTGTCGAAAGAATTTATCATCCTTGTGGGAATCGCGTTGCTCATCGCCGTCCCGTTATCCTGGTATGTCATGCATCAGTGGCTGCAGCATTATACTTATCGTGCCGGGTTGTCCTGGTGGATTTTTGCATTGACCGGAGCAGGGGCGTTACTAATCACTTTGCTCACCGTTAGTTACCACAGCATCAAAGCCGCATTGACCAATCCAGTGAAAAGCCTCCGGTCGGAATGACGTTGCTTCAAAGAACCTGGTCCGGCAAACGGATCCGGGGATTTAGTTGACTACGATGTGGTGCGTTCCGGTCATTGTCGCAGAAACCTCTCTTATTTTAGTTTTTTAGCGTCTCCTGTAAAACTTTTCATTACAATTATAGCAGTGATATTTTTCCATCGGCATAAAAAAAGATAACAACATATCAAAAAAGTCTAACTTTATTTTGTGGTGTGTAATTTTAGAACACTTTGGACAATGAATATTTTGTTGATTAGGGTTGTTGATGTTTGATGCCATCGGATTAAGCTTTGACATAGAATTTATCTTTGCACTTACTACATTTTAAGTGGCAACCAGAATAAAAACAATTTTACCATGATACCTCTCGAAACTCTTTGATTTGAAAGCTGAGCACAAGTAGGACATCGTGCAACCTTTGCTGGGGTTTTTAGGTGTATTACATTCGTCATCTTAATAAGGAATCAGCTTTCGCAAAAATATAAATTAAAAGTTATAACATCTATCGAGGAATCCTAAAATCTATCGTTTGGTTTAGGTATCCAGATGGTAAAGTTCAAATCATATTCCCTGTTACCGCTTTCAGGCTTACCGGTTTTATTCAGCTGACAGTGTCAGTCGCGGTAAACAAATATCTTTTTCTACCCAATCCTAATCATCGCGGCTACAAAAATTACCTGCAGTTTGATGGAGTGGCATATCGCTTTCTCAAAGCGGGCATCTCATCATTGTACCTTAAATCGGAGGGTAATTTTTTATCTTTGCAAGACATTGATGGCCTATCAACTCAACTTCGCCCACATAAAATGAATTCGTCATGAAACACATCCTATTGTTCTGTTTTCTGTTTATAACCACAATATACCGCGCGAATAGCCAGACCGGCGTACCACCACTTTGGAAAACGCTCCCTGAGGTACCGGCTATGCCCAAAGCCGATAGAAGCGGTGTCGCAGCGGTGAATAACATCGGTTTATATTACGGTGTCTTTAATTTAAACGGGAAAGAACCGGTGCTGTTGCTGCATGGCGCATTTGTGAGTTCAGACGTATGGGGCTTTGAAGTGCCGCTGCTGATGAAAACCCACCAGGTGATCGTGGTGGATAGTCGCGGTCACGGGCGGAGTACTATGGGGGATCAGCCGCTCAGCTATGAACTGATGGCGGCTGACGTATTGCAACTCATGGATCAACTGAAAATTAAAAGGGCATCCATCGTGGGCTGGAGTGACGGTGGGATTATTGGTATGATCCTGGCCATCCGGCACCCGGAAAGAATCAATAAGCTATTTACTTTCGGTGCTAACTACGACCTTTCAGGGTATAAAACCGAGGTGCCTGATTCTGCATTGTCCGCCAAATTCATGAACAGGGCTCAGGAAGATTACCGCAGGCTTTCGCCTACTCCTGAAAATTTCACAGGATTAAAAAAAGCCTTAGGTAAAATGTATGGCACGGAGCCCAATCTGAAACCGGCACAACTTAAAACCATCACATCACCAACAGTGATCGCATACGGACAATACGAACAGTTTATCAGGGCGGAGCATTTTCAGGCGCTCGCGCAGTTGATCCCGGGAGCGAAACTCGTCATTATTCCCAACGTAGCACATGGCGGTCCATTGCAGGATCCGGTTCACTTTCACCAGGCGGTCATCAGTCTGTTGGATAGCCCTAACTAAGCAATCGGGGCGTGATCTTTGGTTTAAATATCTGGTGCCTCAGAGGTTTCTGTAAATGCACAATTAGTGCATGCCTGCTTAATTTACTATGTTTTCTTTAATTACCAGGTACAGCTGTTGTCACCTGCCGAAAGTTGTCTTTGTTACTTTATTTTAGTAGGACGTACTGATGATTTGATTGCTGCTATTGATGACTTTGATGGACCAATGAAAATTGTCCGATTAACCGATATCCATCAGCACGGCATCCTGGTTTCAACTGGCAAAGGGGGCCTTTTTGAGTGGGCGAAAAGGGGTCATTTTGGTGTGTTTTATCCAAGTAAGGTATAACCTACGACATTTAATGCGGATTCATCAGCAAAGTTATAGTCATCGGGATACCTAGATCTCAAAGACTGATAGGCGGTGATCAATTCCGCTCCTTCTGATCTGCCCAGGCCGTCCTGCAGTGCCGTCAATACTTGCTTTTTTGGCTGCACGTAGGGTTTACCGTCAAGGATGTTTTGAATGGCGGCATTGATATCATACAAACTGCCCTGGCGGTTATTGGTCAGCAAGATTGTCCTTATGCAGATCGAAAAGGAGGCTTTACGGACCATAGATAAGCACAGCCAGAATGTGATCATTTCCAGCCTCGAACTACTATTGAGCTTTGTTGACCGTTTTTATTCGAGGCAGTTCCTAACGCGTAAACCTATGTACAATACCCTTCTTGCTAAATTAGAAAAGTACATTGACGAACTTGTCCATACTGAGGCCATCCCGGAACACGATGTGCCTAATGTAGCGGTAATAGTAGCTAAATTCAGCCTTACGCCTAAATATTTCAGCGACCTTATCCGGCAGCATACCGGCCGTTCCGCCCAACAGCACGTTCAGGATAAACTAATCGAAGCCGCAAAAGAAGAGTTATCCGGTACAGCATTATCCGTCAGCGAAATTGCGTTTCTGCTCGGCTTTGAGCACTCGCAGTCATTCAGCAGGGTTTTCAAATTAAAAACTAGTTTTACGCCACTAGCGTATCGCGACTCGTTAAATTGATCCCGCTGCTACAAAGCAAAAAACGGCAGTAGCCGCCGCCACTGCCGTTCCCATCAATGCTGTTCCGCTTACAATAATTCACCCATCCCGAAAACCGTCAAGCCTTTGGCAAATTGTTCGGCTACGGCCTCATTGGCGGCGGTAATGTACTTCCCGGTTATGGGGTCAACCACGGTTCGCAATGGTCGGGTGCCTTTTGGCTTGCCGATCAGTTTCACAATAGCGTCGGCAACGTCCTGCGGGTTAGGATTTTTGGCTTGCATCTCTGCGGTCAATGCAGTTACCATTTTATTGGGAATACCGGCAATGGCACCGTAGCCTTCAAACACGGACTGATCAGACGCGGGGTTGTTCTTCTGCTGCATTTCTGTAGGGAAAGCACCCGGTTCCACGATAGCCACGTCAATACCTAAACGTTTCACTTCGTAATGCAGGCCCTCGCTAATTCCTTCCAGCGCAAATTTGGAGGCCGCATAGATGGTAGCGAACGGAAATGATACGCGCCCGAAGCCACTGGTCACGTTAATGATCAGTCCGTCGGCCTGTCTGCGCATGGCGGGCATCACCTGTTTGATCAGTCGCCAGGGGGCATAAACGTTGATATCAAAGGTAGTGTGCACATCGACCGTGGTAAAGCTCTCGGCCACGCCGGTCATGGCGTAACCGGCGTTATTCACCAGTACATCAATGGTGCCTTCTTTAGCCAAAATGGCGTCCACCGCTTGCTTCACGCTTGCGTCGTCGGTTAGGGTAACGTCCAAAACGGTTACATTATCTACGGCTGCAAGTGCGGCGGCCTTATCGGCGTTACGGCCCTGTGTATCACGCATGGTGGCGTACACCTGATGACCTAAGGCGGCCACGCTATGGGCGGTCAGCCAGCCAAATCCACTATTTGTTCCGGTTATTAGTACGATCTTTTTGCTCATCTTTTAATTGTTTAAATGAATAAGCAAAGGTTGAAAATGGCAACATGAAAACATTTACCAAATGGTAAAAAGCGCCGCTAACGGATATTGCGGCGTATCCGGCTGAGTGATTGCTGCGTGATGCCCAGGTAGGAGGCCACGTACGAAAGCGGGATGCGGTTGATGAGGTTAGGAAAGCCCTCGATAAAGGACAGGTAACGTGTAGTGGCATCTGCTGAAACCAGCGGACTGCGCCGCTCCATGGCCAGCGTCAGGCACTTTTTCACCATGTTGGCCTTCAGCATTTCCCATCCCACAATCGTGTTGGATATCTCGTCCCAGTTTTTTTTGGTAAACACAATCACCTTGGAGTCGGTAACAGCCTGTACATATTCTGAGGCCACGATCTGCGATTCGAATTTTTCATTATCGACTACAAAATTGCCTTCGTCTACAAAATAATTGGTGACCTCTTCGCCCTTGTTATTATAATAACAGAAGCGGAACACGCCTTCCAGCACAAACGCCACGTAACGGGGCACCTTGCCGGCTTCCGAGAGGTAATCATCCTTTTTGAATTCGAGCATTTCAACCTTGCTCAACAAAAAGTCGATCTGCTGTTTGTTCAGGTCACCAAATTGCAGGATTAAATTGATCATCGCTTCCATCACGTAAAGATAGGGCATGGCGCAAAGCAGTCATTTACCATATGGTAAAAAATGAGCTGAGCCGGAAGATTGCTCCAGGTCGTAAATTTCTTGGGCTTTTGTGAATAATATATTCTCATAATCAGTTTAACTAATCAGTTTGTCGTCCAGATCCGATATCGAAATTTGTTTTAAGATCACATCCCGCAAACGTTCTTCGTGCTTATCGCCCCACTGACCCAAAGCGGCAATCACGGGGATTACCGTCTTACCAAATTCTGTAAGGCTATACTCTACTTTAGGCGGTACAACCGGATAAATTTTCCTGGTAACCAGTTCGTGTTTTTCTAATTCATTCAACTGCATATTCAAAACCCTGCGTGACGCATCAGGAATTTTGCGTTGCAGTTCGCTTGGACGCTGATGCCCCTGATCGATAAACCAAAGCAGGCGTATCTTCCATTTGCCGTATAGCACTTCTCCTATCAGGTCAAGGCCACAGTTCAGGTTCGGTATTACTTTCCGCTCATACATATGGCAAAATTAAACCTATATCCCAAGCTGTGCAATAGGGGAAAAACTTATCCCTATCTGAATCGTAACTCCCTACTTGTGAGGAACTAACGTACTTCAGAGATTTGCACAAAGAAATTTAAAAGAACAATCTAATATGGATTATCAAAATGAACTATCGGGCAAAATTGCCCTGGTAACCGGAGGTACAAAAGGGGCCGGGAAGGCGATTGCAGAAAGGCTATTACAAGCCGGTGCAACGGTAATTATTACAGCAAGGAATGCGCCCGAAAAAGAAAACAGCGGCCTGCGTTTTATTTCTGCGGACCTAAGTAAGGCAGAAGATGCACAAAAAGTAATCAGCGACGTGCTGTCAACCTATGGTGGGCTGGATATCCTGGTCAACAACCTTGGTGGTTCATCAACACCCGCCGGTGGTTTTTCATCATTAAATGATGAGGATTGGATATCAACCCTGCAAGCTAATTTATTGGCTCCTGTGCGGCTTGACCGGGGATTTTTACCACAAATGATCGACCGGAAAAGCGGCGTTATCATCCACATCGCTTCCATCCAGGGTATATTGCCGCTATATGATTCTACCTTGCCGTATGCGGCTGCAAAAGCAGCATTGATCAATTACAGTAAAAGTATATCGAATGAAGTTACGCCAAAAGGTGTTCGCGTGCTTACTGTTTCGCCAGGATGGATAAATACATCAGCATCGGTAGCTTTTTTAGGCGAGATCGCCAGAAATGCAAATAGTTCCGTAGAAGAAGCGAAGCAAAGTGTGATGGATGCATTGGGTGGAATACCTTACGGCAGACCCGCCGAACCGGAAGAAGTAGCCGAACTGGTTGGCTTTTTGGTTTCACCAAGAGCCAATTACTTGACAGGAACAAATTTTGTCATTGACGGCGGAACGGTACCGACCATTTAATAACCTAAACAATTAATATGAACTTACCTGAAGTAGTATCAGAATTAGTAAGAACACAAAATAACCTTGATAGCGTTGCCTATGCCAATTGTTTCTCTGAAACAGCTGTGGTTTATGACGAAGGCAAAACACACCATGGACGAAAAGAGATAGAGGATTAGATAGCGGACGCTAACGCACGATACGAGGCGACCATAGAGCCGCTTAGCTTTGAAGAAAATGGAACAGCAAGCGTTTTAGTGGCAAAGACTTCGGGGAACTTCCCCGGCAGCCCTATTGTATTGTGTTATCATTTAGACATTTCTGATGAACTGATACAGTCATTAAAAATTACAGGATAAGGGGGGACGGCTATTTTAGCCGTTCTTCGTTTGTTTTAGTTAAAGGACTGCCGGAAATCCAAAGGGCTTTGTTTGGTCTTGCTCTTAAATAGTTTATTGAAAGACTGCGGATGCTCAAAACCCAGTTGGTAGGCGATCTCACTGACGGATAGCCGAGTCGTAGATAATTTTTCTTTAGCCTTTTCGATCAGTTTCTCGTGGATGATCTGTTGCATCGTCTGACCGGTCAGTTGTTTCAGCAGGCTGCTTAAATACTTAGTGGAGATGTTCAATGCATCGGCAAAATATTGTACGGTTGGCAGCCCTTTGGCAAGCAGCGCTTCGTTGTTCAGATACTTTGTCAAGAGCGATTCCACCTGATCTAAGACCTGGTGGTTGGTGATCTTGCGGGTAATGAACTGACGCTGGTAAAAACGCTCTGCATAATTCAGCAAGGTTTCCAGGTGTGAGATAATGATGTCCTGACTAAACTTATCGATATTGGCATCATATTCCGTTTTGATATTTTTGACCAGGTCGTTGATCACCGCTTCTTCCTTATCCGAGAGAAACAGCGCTTCATGGGTCGCATAGCTGAAGTATTCGTACCGCCTGATCTTGTTAGCGAGCGAGGTGTTCCAGAGGAAGTCAGGGTGTACAAAAAGCATCCAGCCTTCAAGGTTGGGAGGTACACCGTTCTCTTCGCCACGCAGGACCTGGCCGGGAGACATAAACGCCATCAGCCCTTCATCAAAGTCGTATTTTTGTTGCCCGTAATGTAAGCCGTCACAGCCTCTTTTCATGGATATGACATACAAGTCGAATATAACGGCGTCAATGTCGTGATTGTTCTTCAGGCCTTTCAGGTCCACGATGCTGATCAGCGGATGATGGGGTTTAGGCAGCCCCATTAAACGGTGTATTTCCGTTATGGAACTGATCCGGTAGGGTTTACTGTTTACCATGTTGCAAGTTAATTGAATTTAAACGGATACTTCAGCCATATCATCACTAATGGCATCATTAAAAAAGGTAGCTCTATGAGAGCCATGCGGTAATTTCCCGCCCGCAGCGCCAGCCCCATGATCATAACGATCAGGAACGCATTCAGCATATTGCCCATAAAAAAGGTGCCGGGGAGGAGTAAAAGTACGCCGACCGCTATGCCAACCGCGGCCAGATAGGGCGTGTACGTTTCGCTGATCCCTAAACTTTCCATCATCTTAACAGATTCCGGGTTGTTTTTGTAATGTACGGTATCCCAGGCATGTTTGAAACTAAGCGTTACTGAAATGAGCAGTAGTACTGCGGAAATAACGTTTTTTAACATGATTGATTAAGGACAAAAGTGTTCATGATATAAGCTCCGAGTATGGCCATCGGCACGCCGATCATAGCACTTGTTAAAGCTCTTTTGGCCTTAACCGGATATGCCTTCCTGTGCCTGAAATAAAGGAAGAACCCTATTGGGGGAAGGGCATTGGAAACAACGAACCAAAACCGCGACAGTTGATCTTTATGGTCTTTCATGAGTATTGATCTTATAATGAATTATTGAACTCTTTTCCATTTATAGGTTTTGCCCATCAAAGGGATGCCTTTGTAGCCCCGGGTTTCCAGGTCATTCGGGCCTTTCAGCTTTCCTTTGATACTATAGGTGTTTCCATCCTGCACGCTGTACAGCTTACCATCTACGTATTCACCATCCTTGTAGACCAAGTCGGTGATATGGGTAAGGCCTTGCACGGACCTGCTCCGGAGCTTTACCTCAGGATTTTTAACGTCCTTCTTGGACGTTTTGCCATCTGTTTCGAACATCTCTTTGGACCACAGAAGTTTGGCAGAGTACGTGCTGCTTGTTTTGAATACCTCGATCTTGTAGTCATCACATTTCCAGGTGCCTGTGATCTGATCCGCAGATAATTTCTGCGCGAAAGAAGCCAGTGATAACAGCAGCGCAAACACTGCTAAAATTGTTTTTTTCATAGCTGATCGTTTATTGTTGCTTATTAAGTTTTTGAATGTTGTGTGCCTGATTTGGTCCTGCCTGTTAAAATTCCACCTTAGCTAACTCTTGCGATATCTCCCATAGCTTCGCAGCAATATTTACATCCTCTGCCTGCGCAGGTATTTTTGCAATTGCCGGATATCCCCGGGTTTCCATCATTTTGTCTGGTCCGTAATACAAACCTCCTTTGGCCTCCGGAGAAGTGGCTGCATATAATGTTGGCAAGGCTCCTTGTGCAGATGGCTGGAACAAAAACGGAAGAAGAGTTCTCATCATCCCTGCAACACTCCATCGTCCCGCGCCGGTAATAAGCAGATTGGTCCGGGATACGCCCGGATGGGAAGCGATACTCGTTATTCCCCAACCATGCTTTTCACTTTGTCGCTGGAGTTCTAAAGCAAACATCAGGTTCGCCAATTTTGACTGACTATATGCTTTCCCTGGGGCATAATAAGATTTTGATTGGAGGTCATCAAAATTGATTATCCCTTCACGATTTGCTATACTTGAAACCGTCACAACGCGAGCGCATGGCGATTTACGTAATAATGGAAGAAGTTGTGCTGTCAATGCAAAGTGACCAATATGGTTTGTGCCGAACTGTAACTCAAAACCATCGGCAGTTTCCAATCGTTTTGGTGGTGTCATCACACCTGCGTTGTTTATCAGAAGATCGATGGTTTGTCCTTTTGAGATCATTCCCGAAGCAAAGGCTTTGATCGAGGACAGGTCTGCAAGGTCTATTTTTTCAAAACTTACTTTTGCTTTCGGGTTAATTCTTTGGATCTTCGCAATTGACTCCGCACCTTTTTGAGTGTTACGCCCCATCATGATCACACGCCATCCTGTCGATGTTAACGCTAACGCATCTTCGTATCCAATACCTTCGGTACTGCCAGTAATTACAGCCAAACCATTGTTGCTAAGCGGAATCTGAGATGCTGTCCAATTTTTATTTCTGTCTTGCATTTAAATTGTTTTTGTACTGCTAAGTTCAGCAGTTCGCAGCAGGCAGATGTATCCAAAAGTCGCGAGGTTGTAGTAGAAAGGAAGATTACCGGGTTTTATGCCAGGTACTGTCTACAGATTTACTTAAAAATCAAAAACAATTGGCTATTTTGATTCAATGGAAAATGCCTAAATAGAACCCCTAATTAACCGGAAGTAATTCTCTTTTTAAAGAAATTCGGTCACCGATCAATAAAAACTCTTCAACTACCTGAACTTTATTCCGGCGATGGCTGGCGACCTTTGTGTTATGGAAGAGATTAAATTTCCCGATATCAAACCAGGTCAGGGACCTGTGGTGATGCTAAACCTGATAAAGTTTAAAGACAAGAAAGTCTATTTCGAAGAGTACATCCCAGCATTTGGGCAAGTAGTACAGCAGTTGGGTATTGAAGGTGTTAATGTGAGGTTTGTAAGCGAAGTGGTGGCAAATATCGTGGCAGATGAATGCGAACAGTGGGACGAGGTAGTACTTGTTGAGTATCCGAGTGCAGAAGCTTTCATGACCATTGCGCAAAGCGAGGTTTACCAAACCATAGCTAACCCGCTCCGCTTAGCCGGCACCGCGGAACTTAAACTGATCATGACCCGGCAAATTGACTTTTAAAAGTTATACTTGCGCAATGTCTCAACTTATCCTGCGTAATTTCGCGTTGCATGTAGTACTTGCTCCTGAGGAAGAGGAGCAGGTACTTGCATTGATGCATTGTAAAAGCGTCAGGAAGCGGGAGGTGTTAGTCTCGCCCGGAGAAACAGAACGGCACATTTACTTTGTTGAGGAAGGGTGCTTGCGGATGTTTCATACTGATACGGATGGCCAGGAACATAACCTTTGCTTTTATCCGGAGAATTGGTGGGCTTGCGATAACGTAAGCTTTTTTAAGAGGAAACCTGCAACCCATACTATACAAGCGCTGGAAGATTCAGCGCTATGTTATTTTACCTTGCCCGATCTGGAAGATCTTTTCAACCGTGTTCCAAAACTGGAGCGGTTCTTCCGGATTCTGATTCAGAACGGGTTTGACATGTTCCAGCGACGGGTCACGTCCAATCTTTCACTGACAGCCGAACAGCGATACCTTGAATTTCGCAGCCATTACCCCGGGCTTGAGCAGCGGATCAATCAAAAACATATTGCCAGCTATCTCGGGATCACCGCCGCCTTCCTAAGTATGATGCGGAAGGAAAAAGACCTTTAAGATATATATAGATATTATTGATAATGTTCAGTTATCCTTTGTGGATAGCATGATGGTTCGGTCATTCGGGATATCGAACAGTTTACAACCGCACTAGCTCACTGTGACTTAATTCTCGCCAAGCAGTTTCACTAAGGAAATGACTACTCCAAAATGACGGCCTTCATGCACAAGATTCGTCAGCATCGCGCTTTCAAAATTCTCAATGGCTATCCCGGAAGGCAGAGTCCACGGTTGATAATTTTGGAGTTTATCAGACAAGGCATCTTCAGCCAGCTGCTCAAAAGCATCGATGAAAGTCAGCTTGATATGGGCGATCTCTTCTTCGCTAATCGGCTCGCCGGGTAAGGTGTCAGGCGCAAACTGAGCGAAATAGGCCACATCAATGGTGGGTTGTAATCCACCGAGCTGGTAGCAAAGGATCTGTTGCGTGAATACCATGTGACCGATATTCCAAATCACATTGTTTTTCATATTTGCGGGCACGTGGTTGAATTGTTCAGCAGATAAATTGTCAACCAGCTTAAGGATACTTTTCCGTACATAACGGATCAGCTCAAGCTCCATTTTCATTTTTTCATTCATCATTCAGTTATTAAGATTGAAAGTCTATGATTACATTTTCCAGGTTGCGCGCTGTTGCGGCGGCATCCATGGCTTCATGCAATTGATCCATTTTAAATACTTGAGGTTCGATGACATCGATGGGAAGCAGGCCGGCCTTAACAAGCTCCAGCATTTTTCTCGGTGCATCTTTGGGGTACATAAAATTCCCCATGATTGACCAGCTGTTGATCATCGCGTAGGTGTAGGGTATGGGCAGATCTACAGACATGCTGCCCATGATCACTAAGCGTCCGCCAGGTACCAAACTGAAAAGTGCGGCAAGGGTCGAATTGGGATTCTTAGCATTGCCCACCATATCAAAAGCCATATCTGCACCATCACCGGCAGCCGAGCGTATGGCTGCGGCATCCTGCTGCGGATCACCTTTAAGCACCACAGGAATGACCCTGCTGCCCGCTTTTGCGGCTACTTCTTCAAGGGCTGCCTGGTTCCGGCCGGTGATGATCACTTTTGCAGCGCCCATTGCGGTCGCAAGAAATACCGCACATGCGCCGAAAGATCCGGTTGCACCATTCACCACCAAAGTCTCACCTGCTTTCAGCTGGCCTTTTAAAAGACCGCCATACGGGACCACAAATCGGGTCACTGCAGACAATTGGGCGTCGGTGTATTTTTCTAATCCATCCAGCGGTGTCAGGGTTTCAACCGGTGCCAGTACATAGGGAGCCAGCGTTCCGTCAGGCCAGTCGAGTTGGGCCGGTAAGGCGGCGTCCCCGTTTTTGGTGATGCCCAAGAGTATCATCATCGGGATTTTTACATTGTCCCGAGCAACGATGTGTGAAGAAAGGGAGACGCGCTGTCCCGGTTTTAAGTGCCAAACGTCCTGGCCCACTTCTTCAATGTACCCTATAGCATTGCTGCCCATTGTGAACTCCTGAGGAGGTGGATTATATACAGCAAGTTTTCCTTCTGTATAACTTTTCAGGTAGGATACCAAGGCAGATACCGAAACTTTGATCAGTGCACTTCCGGCGCGCACGTGGGGAACAGGAATTTCTTTGAGTTCAAGTCTGCCGCCCATCTTTTCCAGGCGCCAGGCTTTCATTTGCTTTTCCATAATTTGGTGATTTGTTAAAGCAAAGATCACCACTTAATAGGCGCTGCAGTGAACGCCAATCAAAGGAATAAATACAAAAATCAAAGAATCATCTTCTCAGCGCTAAAGGTGTTTGTCCGGTGTGCTTCTTAAAAAATGCCGTGAAGTGGTTGGGGTAATCAAATCCAAGACTGTAAGCAATATCGGAGACACTCCAGTCTGAATACGCCAAAAGGGCCCGGCTTTCAGCGATCATACGGTCTGCAATATGATGGCGGGTCGGCTTTCCGGTAATTTGCTGTATAGCCGCATTGAGATGGTTCGTATGAACGGATAACTCATTGGCAAAGTCTGCCGGCTTTTTCATTTGCAGGGGTTCTCTGGGTGAGGCTATGGGGTATTGTTTCTCCAACAGGTTAAAGAAAATAGTGGTAAGGCGCACAGCCGCAGTTTGCTGAGCGCGGGGCGCAATCACGGATTGCTGTTTTTGCCCCTGATGGATCAGACAACTGGTTAAACTCCGGATGCTTTCCATTTTATAGGCATAATCAGAACGATATTCATCGATGCTACTGACGGCTTCCTTTACACGATGATTCATCTTTGTTTTTTCTGCTCATGGATGTTTTGATCTTTTCGCGGTGCTGTATACCCCAGGCGGCCATTTCATCCGTGAGCGGTTTCAGCGTTTTCCCGTAATCGGTCAGCTCATATTCTACCGTTATGGGCTTGGTATCGCGTACTGTGCGGGTAACCAGGCCATTGATCTCCAGTTCCTGTAATTCTTTGGAAAGCATTTTAGGACCGATGCCTTCTACCTGCCGCTGCAGTTCCAGATAGCGCCTTTTACCAAAAGATAAAATAGCAATAATCAGCACTTTCCATTTACCGCTTAAAAGATCCTGCGTATCATGGATGGCCATAAAATGTAACCTGCAATCATTGGAGAGTTGTCCGGTTGCCGCTGTATTTCCCATAATGCAAAGATAACCACTTCCCGGCAGGAAAGTACTTCCCTTTGGGAAAGCAATAGCTTTTATAAAGCGGCTATGGCTAATTTTGACGTATGAATACTACAACAACGCATATCGTCCGCATTGAAAAACCAGGCGGACCTGAAGTATTGAAATACCAGGAGGCTGAACTCTCTGTACCGGGACCGGGCGAAGTCCTGATCGCGCAAAAAGCGATGGGCGTGAACTTTTTAGATCTTTTTTTCAGGAACGGCACCTTTCCAATGCCTTCCTATCCGGGCCCTGTCGGATTGGAGGCGGCAGGCGTGATCGATGCAGTTGGTGATGAAGTCGTCTCATTTAATATAGGCGACCGCGTGGCCTACTATGCCTCGTCCGGCGCCTATGCCGAAAAGCGGCTGATCAAAGCCGACGAAATATTCCGCTTGCCTGATGATATCACCTTTGAACAGGCCGCAGCCGTGATGATCAAAGGGCTTACCGCCCGGATGCTGCTCAAGCATAGCCATAGTGCTAAGCCTGGCGAAGTGGTCCTGATCCACGCCATGACGGGCGGCGTTGGTACCTTACTCGGTGCCTGGGCGCGGTACCTCGGTGCGACGGTGATCGGTACTGTAGGCAGCGCGGCAAAAAAACAACTGGCCTTACTACGGGGTTATGAACACGTGATCGACCTGCAATCCGAAGATTTATCAAAGGCAGTCACCGCCATTACAGGTGGCAAAGGCATTGACGTGGTTTATGACGGCGTTGGCCAGGCGACCTTCGGCAGGTCTGTAGCCTTGGTCAAGCCAGGCGGTAATGCGGTTCTGTATGGTTGGGCATCAGGAATGCCCGGTTTTGAAGGGCTGGAAAAAGAACATAGCGACGTCCACTTCGTCCGCGCCGTGCTGAACCATGACCCGGATTACCAGGACCGCTCAGGAAAAGGACTTGCCGACATATTTGAGCTAATCCGGAAGGGCGTCTTTTATCTGGAAGAACCGGCTGTTTATGCTTTAAGAGATGCCGCCAAAGCGCATGCTGACTTGGAGTCCCGTAAAACGACCGGAAGTATATTACTGAAGCCGTAGAAGTATGCGATCTTTGCGCGCGTGCAAGCTAATCGCTAAACCTGTAAGTGATTGCAGGTAAGCCGGTTTGCGAAGCATTATTAGTATCATACCGAGTCATCTTATAACCATATTTGATTGTTTTTACACTAAAAGAAGAAACTTTTAAATAGCTTTGTTAAAGCTTAATATGGTTCAACCTTTTGTACAATACTTGCGAGAAAAGGGCGGGCTTACGCCCGCCGAATTGGATGCTGTAGCAAGCGTTTCCACTTTTAAAAAGATCCGAAAAAATCAATACCTATTGGAAGAGGGACAAATCAGCGATTTTATAGGCTTTGTGGTTAAAGGCAGTTTCCGCCTTTTTCGGGTGGGAGAAGATGGACAGGAACACATCATGCGGTTTGCCATTGAAAATTGGTGGATAGCTGATTTCGCCAGCTTCATGAATGGGCAGCCATCGGCATGTTATATTGAGGCGTTGGAGAATAGTGAGTTGGTTATTATCACTAAAGATCACTGGAATGGCCTGTTGGAGACAGTGCCCAACTTTAAACACATGATCGACCTGCTTACCGGCAGGAATTTCGAGGCACATCAGAACAGGATATACAGCAGCATTAGTGAATCTGCAGAAACAAGATACGAAAACTTTGTAAGTAAGTTCCCAACTATTTACAACCGCATACCTTTGTACATGATTGCATCCTTCCTGGGCCTTACAAGGGAAACGCTCAGCCGTATTCGCAAACAAGCGGTTAAAAAGAGCAGTACCGATCTTTAACAGGCTCTACCTCCAACTCTTCCATATTTAAGACATCGCCAGGCTAAAGCAATAGCAGCAGCCGGGTTCCTCTTTATTTATTGACATTTATCACTATGCTTTTGTAACAATTGTCCTCACACCGGGGGTATGAATTGGCTCAATTTTGCGCTCAACAAAAAATTAGTCAATATGAAGTTAGAAAATAAAACAGCCATAGTAACCGGGGCATCAAAGGGTATCGGTGCAGCAATTGCTAAAGGCTTGGCCGCCGAGGGGGCAAAGGTAGTGGTAAACTATATGCACAGCGAAACAGGGGCGAACCAAGTAGTAGCAGAAATAGCAGCTAACGGCGGCACAGCGCTGGCTCTGCAGGCCGATGTTTCAAATGAGGCGGATATCATGCGTTTGTTTGATGAAACTGCTAAAGCCTTTGGCTCACTGGATATTTTGGTTAACAATGCGGGTATCTATAATTATGAACCCATTGAAGAAATATCTGTAGCCACCGTTCATGAACAATTCAATATTAACGTTTTAGGGCCACTGTTAACCATACGGGAAGCCGTTAAATTATTTGGCAGTAAGGGTGGCAATATCATCAATATCAGTTCGGCAGCATCAAATCTTGCAATGGCTACAGGTTCTGTATACTCAGCTACTAAGGCTGCCCTGGATACCATCACAGTCGCGTTATCAAAAGAATTCTCCGGCAGGAATATCCGGATAAATTTAGTGCTTCCAGGTTCTGTTGAAACCGAAGGCACCCACAGAACCGGCGTAATGGGCAGCGATTTCGAAAAGACACTGATCGCAAACACCCCTTTAGGCCGTATCGGCCAGCCTGATGATATAGCTAAGGTGGTTACCTTTTTAGCGTCCGCAGATGCTGCGTGGGTTACCGGAGAGAAGATAGCCGTATCCGGCGGCATTTATGGATTTTAAATTTTAAACAATAAGAAAATGGAAAAGAATAATTATAACGGTGCACTGCAGCAACCAATTGGTTCAGGCTTTAACGCAGATTCAACCTCTGGCGAAGTTATTAAAGGTGCAAACCTGCACGGTAAAATTGCCATCGTTACGGGTGGCAACACGGGTATAGGGCTGGAAACTGTAAAAGCTTTATCGAAAGCCGGCGCAACAGTTATTGTTCCCGCAAGGGATGTAGAAAAGGCAAAGCAAAATTTGAAGGATATTGCCAATGTTGAAATAGAAGAGCTGGATCTTATCAAGCCAGCATCCATTGACGCCTTTGCGCAAAAGTTCATCGCCTCAGGCAGGGCGCTGCACCTGCTGATCAACAATGCCGGTATCATGTTTGTCCCACTGCGTCGTGATGCAGATGGAAACGAATCGCAGTTAGCAACCAACTACCTTGCCGTTTTCCGGCTTACGGCAGGGCTTTGGGATGCATTAACAAAAGCAGATAACGCAAGGGTAATCAACGTTTCTTCACTTGCTCATCATTATTCCCAATTCAATTTTGATGACCCCAACTATAAGCATCGCGAATACGATACCCTGCAAGCTTATGGCCAGTCTAAAACAGCATTAAACCTGTTTTCCCTTGAACTGAATGAACGCGCCAGAGGTACCGGTGTTAAAGTCTATTCTTTGCATCCCGGGGCGATCTGGGGTACTGAACTAACCAGGGAAGCACCTAAAGCAATATTACAGCAATTTGGTTTTGTTGACGAAAATGGAGAAGTAGTTCAGGCTGTGGTAGAAGCAATGAAGTCGGTGCCGCAGGGCGCTGCGACAACGATATGGGCAGCCACCACGCCACAACTGGAGGACTTGGGCGGCGTGTATCTCGAAGATGTAGAGGTGGCGTCGATAAACACTGATCCTTCGGAGTTTTCTGGCGTTAAAGCTTATTCATTTGATAAGGACAGCGCCGGAAAATTGTGGTTACTAAGCGAAAATCTTACGGGTATTAAATTTAAGATTTAGTAATGCAGGCATTTATCAACTGATCAAAAGCCTGCTTCCTTATACGCAGGCTTTTGATTTCGCAGGAAAAGGTTTTCCGAAGAAGAAACAGCTATAAGACAATCAAGCTTACTTATAGCGTTACAGATTAATCCTTATTAAAATAAAGGAAGTTTTATATACTGCTTTGGCACTCTTAATTGTGCAACTAGGTTATTAAACCATAGGCCGCGATATAGCGAAATTTGAGATCAATGTATCGTTCATTACTTTCTTTTTCTTGAAATGATAACCCGTGCCCACCGTTTACGGCAAGTCCATATTTTTCAACCTGAATATTTTCTAACAAATATTTGAAAGACTTTCAATGCTATTCGTTTCTCTTTTCTCAACCACACTGAATGCGTTAGGTCTATTTATGATATCAACTGTATTATTCACTAATTACTTTACACATTATCAACAAGATTTAATAAATGTTTAGCCTTAAGCCTACCTCGCTTTGTTATTGAAACCTAACAGGAGGCGGACTTGTAATCCTTCCTTTTATAGCTCAGGCATTTTGCCCCCCATCAACGTTTAAGGTCGCCCCTGTAATATACTGCGCATCATTACTGGCTAAGAACGCTACCGCATTTCCAATATCTTTAGGTTCTCCATAGCGCCCGAGCGCTACTGCCTGCAATATGTGCGCGCTGAAAGGACCGTCTGACGGATTCATGTCCGTATTGATCAGCCCCGGCTGGATAGTATTAACGGTGATATTTCTCGGACCCAGATCACGGGCCCAGCTGCGTGTATAAGCCGCAAGTGCGGCCTTGGTTGCGGCATATTCACCGATTCCCGGGTACGGCGAGCGGTCGGCACCGGTAGAGCCTATCGTAATGATCCTGCCATTATCACCCATGAAGGGTAAAACGGCTCTTACGGTATGGGCTACGCCTAATACGTTAACCTTCCATTGCTGGTCGAGTGCGTCATGGTTGGCGGTAGTGTCATCAACTGTGCCGGTAACAAAGATGCCGGCGCTGTTGACGAGAATATCAATTTGCCCGAGATCTGCTGCCACCTGAACAGCCCTGTTGATATCTTCCAGGTTTGCGGTATTGGCTTTTACCGCTATTGCGCTTCCACCATGGCCATCTATCTCTTTTACTAGTGCGGCTGCTTTCTCAGCAGAATTTACGTAGGTGAACACGACATGTGCACCTTCAGCGGCCAGTTGTTTGACAATCGCAGCACCGATACCGCGGCTACCGCCGGTAACCAGGGCTATTTTATTTGCTAATTTTGACATGTTATCTTTGAATTGATGTTAATGAATTATTTGATGTGAAAGATGACCGAACCGGTTGTCTGACCTGATTCCAGGTCCTGATGTGCTTTTGCCGCCTGAGCTAATGGATAAATAGTTGGCTTTATGTCTCCCAGTAAACCCTCACGCAGGGCTTCGAACAACTCACTTGCTGCAAGATCAATACTAGCGCGGTTTGGCAGGTAACTGCCCAATGCAGGTCGTGTAAGCCTGATCTGCCTTGCTTTAAGTTCGCTCAGGCTAATTTGCGGCTCACCTGATGCAGTTCCATATAGAATAATCGAGCCGCCTGGTTTGGTCAGCATCACAGAATGGCTGAAAGTAGCTTTCCCGACACCATCATAGACCGCAGCTACACCGTGACCGTCCGTTACCGAGTGAACTACACTTTCGAGGTCTTCAGTGTCGAGCGCTACCACATGATCAATACCATGATGCTTGGCGATTTCCTTTTTGGATGCATGACCTACCGTACCGATAACAGTGGCACCTAATGCTTTTGCCCAACGGCTCACCAATGATCCAACCCCGCCTGCTGCGGCATGAACCAATATCACATCGCCACTTCTCACGGTGTAAGCCTGCATGATCAGCATTCTCGCGGTCAGGCCTTTGGCCAAGATTGCCGCTGCCTGATCGAAAGAGACATCGTCAGGTAACCTGACGGTGTCATTTGCGCTGACGAGGCGACGCTGTGCGTAAGCTCCAAGCGAAAAGAAATAAGCCACCCGGTCATTAACTTTGAAGCTGGTAACCTGATCACCAATGGCCTTTACGATGCCCGCTGCTTCGACACCGATGGTGACAGGAAACGTGCTTAACGGAAAGCTGCCGTTACGAAACAGCACATCGACAAAATTGAGCGCTACTGCTTCCTGTTCAATCAATACTTCATTGCCCTTTGGTTCTTTTACACTTACAGTGGAATTATATAATACGGAAGGTGCACCTTGCCTGTCGATCAAGATTACACCGGTTTGATGGTCTGTTTTCATTTGCTATTGCTTTGTTTGATGATTCAAAATTGCAAGATTCAAAAGCGGTGCGCATTGATAAATGCAGTAAATTAACCTTGATATTTGTCAATTCCGTTATCTTTATGGTCAGCAATCCACTTAATCTTTTGCCGCTATTATGGTACATGAGTTACTTTTTCAATACATCGAATCTAAATCCGGTCTGATACTGAATGAAGTCGAAAGGCGATCAGTTCAGGCGGCCTTTAAACTGAAGCACCTAAGAAAGCGGCAATATCTTTTACAGGAAGGTGACGTCTGCAAGTACATGGCCTTTATCGTCAAAGGAGCCGGTAGGATGTATGCTGTTGATGCAAACGGTCAGGAGCATATTATCCGTTTTGCCATCGAATCCTGGTGGCTGGGTGACTACGAAAGTTATAATTTACAAACGTCCTCTCTTTATAATATAGAGATGACAGAAGATGCTGATGTATTACTCGTCACCCATGCGCAGATGCAGGAACTGGCCAGCGCTGTGCACGCCGTAGACCTGATGATCAAGGAGATCGATAAAAAAGGAGCCATCGCTACACAGAAGCGGATTCATTCGGCAATCAGCCTGAGCGCGGAAGAACGGTACGATACATTATCAAAGAGCTACCCCGAATTTCTAAAAAGATTTCCTCAAAGCATGATCGCATCCTACCTGGGCATTTCGCCGGAAACACTAAGCCGGATCAGGAAAAACCTCCTGTATAAATAAGAAGCTGCGTTTCAGCTAGGTGTTTCAGCCTTCTGCTGCGCGGTTGCTACGACTGAAACGATCTTGATATTTGTCAATATAATTTGATGATAAAGCGCAAGTGGCCAGTGTTGGTTTGCCTGTACTTTTGAAGTATCAAAAAACAATGACAAATGGAAACCTCAGCAAAACTTTTAGAAAGCAGCTTATTAGTGATATGGAATGATCGGCAAGCCGAAAGCAGGTTAGCGGCAATGAAAACGGTTTACGCAGATGACATCGTATTTTACGAGTCAAACGACGGTCCTGCTATCCTCGGTCATCAGGCTATCAATGAGCTAATCGCTAAACTCCAACGACAATGGCCGATTGACTTTAGTTTTACGCTTACGCGCCCCGCACAGGTGAACCACGATGTTCAGCACATTTCCTGGCAACTTGGCATATCTGGTCAAGCGCCTGCTGCGTCAGGGATGGACATTGCATTCATAAAAGATAGCAGAATTAAATCTTTGCATCTTTTTCTCGACACGGCTGAAAACAATTAAAACACGCCTTGTGCTTTTTGGATCGTACCGGCGAGATCGATGCCGTCTCCTTTGACGCCGTGAAAAAGGTCGCCGGTTTCTTTGAGGCGCGGTATGGTATTATGAATGGTAAAATGCCGCATCGTTAAGCTGGTTTGACCTCTGTTTTACTTGTTTAAATAGATTGCGAGAGCGTCTTTTTTATAGGAAAATGACGCTACGTTTTTGAGTAGTAATACTGGAATAAGTTTACACCGATATTCCTTTAGTCCTGATTTTACGTCACAAGGGTACGCTTTTTATTTTCTTAATAGCTGAAAGCTTGCCCGTTATTGTTATTATTGACGTGTTAGGATGTGGGAAACTCCTTCAGTTTTCCATATCCTAATGCGTTTTTCTTTTTTTGCTTCTTTTTTTCTTTTTGCCAGCACGGTCTCAAATGTTGGTAACCTGATTTTCCTCCTTTCCTTTTTTAGGGCGCGAATATCCCTTCCAACGCTTTTGAATTTCACCAGACATGCCATGTGCTTGGTCCGGCGTATGGTAATTCAAGCTTGCATGAGGGCGCCGCTCGTTGTAATGGCCAATGATCACTGCGATACTTTTCTTTGCCTCCTTGTGGTTCTGATAAACCTTTTTAGGAAAAAACTCATTTTTGATAATTCCGTTAACGCGCGCGGCAAGCGCATTTTCATAAGGGCTTCCACTTTGGGTCATACTGATCGCGATCCTATCCTCGTTTAACAGGGCAGTATAATTCTGAGAGCAATATTGTATTCCACGATCAGAATGATGTATCAGGATAAATGGAGATATCCGTTTTCTACTGTCTACTGCCATTTCCAGGGCTGCAATGCAGCCAACTGCTTCCAGGGTGGGATGCAGGGCATATCCAACGATCTTTCTAGAATAAGCGTCTGTGATCAGACTCAGGTAACTGAAGCCTTCCAGTGTACGGATATAGGTGATGTCGCTCACCCAGAGCTGCTCCGGTGCTGACAAGGATAGATGCGCAATCAGGTTAGGGTACTTTCTTAGCCAGTGATGTGAATCTGTTGTTTTAACCATGCGCCTTCTCCTGCGGATCAATAGTCCATGAAAGCGTAACAGATCATACAGCAAGTCCCGCCCCATCTTTATCTCATGTTTTTCCATCTCCGGAATGAGCAGATGCAATAATTTTCTGGTTCCCAGCATACGAACAGCAGCACGGAACTCGCCCACCAGTGTCAACACAACCATATGTGCTATACTCGTCCTTGCCGCATTATGATGAGTTAAGTAATAAGCCTGACGGCTGACACCAAACAGTGCACAAATAGCTACCAGGGTATATTCTGGTCGCTTTTGCCGTATTCTTAAGACCGTTTGGTACCACGCTTTTTTCGGATCTTGATATGAAGGTCACTTTCCGCTACTTCGATCATTGTTTCCAAAGCAAGATTCTTCAATTGGGATAGTTCTAATGCTTTGGTAAGCTCATGTATTTTCTTGATGAGTAACTTTGATTCCTGACTTTGGGTCATCCCGGGAGGCGCTGAAGAGTTGTCTGCATTTAGCAAAGTAGTCAAATTAAGCTTACTAGCCCATGCTTTTATCGTGTTTCTTGGAACCCGATATTTCCGACTTGCCCCCCAGGCAACTGATCATCCCGGTTTTTATCTCTTCAACGATCTTTATTTTAGTCTTTTCTTCGACCTTGTCAAATGGCTTACGTCTTACGACAGCCGCTACTTTCTTTTTCTTCCCTGGAATTGCTTTCATTTTCTTGTCTTTAGTGACAAGCTATATCAGGACAAGACATCTGGCTGTTGTTGGTTCCGCCAGATCTGCCTTCAGCAGGACCAATTCCGCTTCCGGAAATTCAGGCTTTAAGGCCTGCATTTTATCCGGATCGCGGCCGATGACCGCAAACCGGCGGGCACCGCGCTGATAAAGTTCTCCGATCAGCGCCTTACCGATACCGCTGGACCCGCCGGTGATCAGTATTCTTTTGTCAGCAAAGTTCATGCTACTTAACTGCTAGGAGTTCCACCTTTTCAATCACTGGATCAGCAGCTAGCAGTTCAGGCGCTTTAGCCATCAGCGCTTTGGCGATCTCGCCACCCAGGTGCGCGTCGCGGCCGGCTTCATCAGCGAACGTATCAAAGATACCAAAGGTGGACGGGCCGAGCTGCAGGGCATACCAGCGTACCGTACCTGTTTCGGCCTGCGCCAGCGGCAATGCGCTTTTAATAAAGTCGGCTACTTCCTGTTCTTTACCGGGTTTAGCCTCCAGCCGTGCCAATAATGCTAATGTTTCCATGGTTAGATAGATTTTTGGCTAAATTATCCAAATCAGAAAGATCATATCTTGAAGTAGATTAAGAAATTTAGTTGAACTGGTTCAACTTTTTGGCCGCACCCGCTGGTTGCGGATCTTCGACAAGAACTCGGTACTCATCCCCAGGTAAGAGGCGACCACGTACTGTGGAAAGCGGAATACCATCGAGGGGTAGCGTTCCGTAAACAGTTCATAGCGTTCCTCAGCAGAATGCGTCAGATTGCTGATGATCCGGCGCTGCATAAAAGCGACCGATCTTTCCGCCAGGATACGAAAGAAAGTCTCGAATTTATGATTGGCCGCTTTTAGCCTGCTTTCCTGCTCATGCGTCAGCTGCAATAACACACTATCTTCCATCGCTACCACAAACATTTTAGCCGGCTGCTGAAAGATGTAGCTGTTATAATCGGATATCCACCATTCCTCTATCGCCAGCTGGATGGTATGGTCCTGACCTTCATCCGCCACCACATAAGCCCGCAGCGAGCCGTTGAGCACAAAGTACCGGCTTTTGGCCGTAAAGTCCGGCTGAATGATGAACTGCCGTTTCTTTACCCGTACCTCCCGGAAAGCCGCCGCGAATTCTGCCGCTTCCTCTTCGGTCAGCGGCACGATTTTCTTAGCGTATTCAATAATGGTTTGCGGGTGTTCCATGATCAGGAGGTAAAGATAGCAAAAGACCCTGTCCTTTATATTTCTTCCGCCAAAGGGAAATCAATTTCCAAATGCGTCAGGTTGTGCAGGTAATTGCTGATGATCTTATCGCCGATCACGATGATCACATCGATCAGGTTAGCCTCGGTATAACCAGCGGCAAAAAAGGCTTCGGTAATTGGCTGCGGTACCCTTCCTTTATTTTCCACTATGGCTTTGGTCATTTTAGCCAGCGCATCCAGCTTACTGTCGAATGCAGCGCTGCCGTGGCGGATCTCCAGGATCTGTTCATCGCTAAAGCCGTTCAGTTGTCCCAATACCGTATGGGCCGACTGGCAATAACGGCAACCGTTGACCTGGCTAGTCACCAGGTTGATCACTTCCCGTTCTTTCGCCCTTAAGGTGTTTTTGCGGTTTTGCAGCGCCAGGTAATCTGCCAATGCCGTTTCGTTCTTGCCAAAATAGGCATACAGGTTGGGCACAAAGCCCAGTCCTTTTTGCAGGTTGTCAAAAATGGCCTGGTTGTTTTCCGATACTTCAGCCCGTTCTGGAACGCTGAATTTTGTTGTTGATGTTTCCATTGCTTTTTTCTTTTCATGCAAAAGTGCAGGAAAGACACCTCCCGTTTCCATGAAGTAGATTAGGAAAAACAGTTGAACTACTTCATGCTTTTTTTCTAAGCTACTTCAACTTTCCGCACCGGGCAAAGCGCCAATTTTGCTTTCTCAAAACAATAAAAGCAAATCAAACAATGGAAAATTCAGCAAAATTAAAAGGTAAAGTCGCCCTGATCACCGGGGCTTCCAAAGGTATAGGCGCAGGCATTGCAAAAGCATATGCGCAGGCCGGCGCTGCGGTTGTAGTCAATTATGCCAGCAGCCGGGAGGGCGCAGACCGGACAGTTGCCGAGATCACCGCGGCCGGTGGTAAAGCTGTTGCTATACAAGGCAACGTCGATAACGCGGCTGACGTTAAACGCTTATTTGAAGAAACCGTAAAAGCTTTCGGACAACTGGATATACTGGTCAATAACGCTGGTGTGTACAGCTTTGCCGGCATCGCCGATATTACCGAAGCATCTTTTCACCGGATGTTTAACATCAACGTGCTGGGCAGTATCCTGACCATTCAGCAAGCCGTAAAATTGTTCGGCGATAACGGCGGCGTGATCATCAACACCGGCTCTATCGTATCCACGCTGGATATGCCGACCGCTCTGGTTTATACCCAGACCAAATACGCCGTCGATGCGATGACCCGTATCCTGGCCAAGGAACTGGGCCCTAAGAACATCCGCGTGAACTCCATCAACCCCGGGCTGATCGAAACCGAAGGATCGCACGGCTCCGGCGTAATGAACGGCGAGGCCGAAAAATGGCATGTCTCGGAAACGCCGCTGGGTCGTGTAGGTAAACCGGAGGATATTGCCAAAGTAGCCGTGTTCCTGGCTTCGGAAGATTCCTACTGGATCAACGGCGAAACTATTGCGGTAGCTGGTGGTCAGCGTTAATGGTTACCAGGCTACTACTTAACTATGGCATAAAGGGGCCTCCGTCCAAAGCGGTGTTCCTTTATGCCATCGGCTTTGCTTTGTATTTATAATCAATCACCGCCAGCGTATTGTCACCAGCCGCAAAAGCCAATGAATTGTGTCAAGCTGACCTGCTCATAATTATTTCTTATACTAATTCATGTTGCGAAAGGCAATAGGTGTCTTGCCTGTCTTTTGTTTGAACAATTTGTTGAAGTACTGCGGATACTCAAAACCCAACAGGTAGGCCACCTCTGCGACCGACTTGTCTGTACTGAGCAACATGTTCTTCGCCTCCTCGATCAGGTAATAATGGATATGGTCCTGCGCATTTTTGCCGGTTTCTTTCTTCAAGAGGTCACTCAGGTAACCGGGAGATACATTCACTTTTTCCGCCAGGCTCTTTACCGTTGGCAAACCCTGTTCCTGGTGCTGGCTGTCCCGGAAGTAGTCACGGAGTAGATTTTCTACCTGGCTAACTACTGAACTGTTGACACTTTTACGGGTGATAAATTGCCGGCCATAAAAGCGGGAACAGTAATTCAGCAGGAGTTCGATCGTGGAAACAATGATCGCCTGGCTATGCACATCTATATTTTCGTGTAGTTCACCATCAAGTTTCTGTACACATTCCTGGAATATCTGCTTTTCCTTGTCCGACATATGCAGGGCTTCCGATATCTCATAAGAGAAAAACGTGTAATCCTTCATCTTTTGCTGAAGGGAGGTGTTGCGGATCAGGTCGGGATGAAAGAAAACGCCCCAGCCTTCTTTCACGGTATAGGCGCCAATATCGGTTTCCATGTCCAGCGTCTGGTTTGGCGCAATACACATCAGGCTGCCGTTATTAAAGTCGACAACTTTGCGGCCGTATTTCACATTATTGCCGTCATACCGTTTGTACAGGAGGCAATAATAATCACCCGATATGCGCGTATCTTCCGTAACCTGCTCATCAACGTGACTGAAGTCGATCACCGCGACAAGGGGATGTTTCAGCGACTGCTCCAGGTTAAAAAACTTATATACATCTGCTATTTCGGAAAAATGAAGCGATACACTCATGGCTTATAAAGTTAGGGGATAAATAGGAATACAGCGCCCTGAATTTCAGGCGCTGTATTTATGGCGTTCTTATAGTTTAAACAGGGTTTTGATACCACTCAAGAAAGTTTCATCGTCGGTTCCCTGCCGCTGTGCGATGATCGCTTTGGCGTCTTCACCTGCCGTATAGCGCAACTGGCTGGTACCGTCGGTTACCGCATTGTAAATAACTTCCGCTACCACACTGGCCGGTGAGGCATTTTCAAAGAACGCAGGCATTCCTTCGCTCACTTTACCTACAATGCCCTGGTATTCAGTTAATGTCTCGTCATTGCTGAAGTCGATGGAACGGCCGGCAAAGTCGGTTGCAATGGCTCCGGGTTCTACGATCTTGATCCTGGCACCAAATTGCTCCAGTTCATAACTCAACGCTTCCGATATGCCTTCCACGGCAAACTTAGTTCCATGATATAAGGCCCCTAAGGGAAAGGTCATTTTCCCACCGATAGAGGAGACATTGACGATCACACCGCCTTTATTGCTGCGAAAGTGGGGCAGTATGGCGCGGGTGACATCCAGAAGCCCGATCACATTGGTGTTGAACTGCCGGATGATATGCTCTCTTGCAAAGGCTTCCAGTGCACCGAAAGCGCCGTAACCCGCATTGTTCAGCAGCACGTCGATCTTGCCGAACTGCTGAATACCTGCCTTGATCGCGTCCTGGATGCTATTCAGGTCAAGTACATCCAATTTAACAAGCAATATATCTTCAGAATTGATAAGCTCTTTTTCATTATCAGGATTACGCATGGTGGCGATCACGTTCCAGTCTTTTTCGTTAAAAAACTTTGCGGTGGCTTTACCGATACCGCTGCTGGCGCCGGTAATTAAAATTGTCTTTTTCATTTTGCTTTTGTTGATGACGTAAAGGTCACCCTAAAATCAACGCAGCAGATAATACAAATCAAGGGCATTTGTATACTTTTTCGGGAATTTTCAGGATGCGCTACCCTGTCGCAACCTGTTTATAACGTTCCCTGGAAGCCTTGATCGCCGGCATTTTCTCATTAGCCCAATGATAAAGCGTCATGAGGGGCGGTACCAGGCTGTGGCCGAGTTCCGTCAACGAATATTCGACTTTGGGCGGGATCTGCGCATACATTTTCCGGGCGACCAAACCGTCGGCCTCCAGGGTTTTGAGCGTTACCGTCAGCATGCGCTGCGAGATCGTGTCGATCAATTGATGAAGTTCATTAAAACGAAGGGTACCATGATCGCTCAACATGATCACTGTCAGCATCGACCATTTGTCGCCTACCCGGTACAAAACATCCTTGATGGGGCAATCATCGCGGTCGCTTTCACATTTTCTTAAATTTTCTTTTTCCATAATCCTCTGGTGTTCAACAATAGTTACATTACGGTAAGTAACTGACAGACAAGTGCCTTCTTGTTTGGAACAATAGAGGACTATATCTTTGACTTACTTTAAGTAACTAACAAAACAAAAGTAATCATTATGGATTTGAAATTAAAAGGAAAAAGAGCGTTGGTCACCGGTTCCAGTTCAGGATTAGGTGAAGCCATTGCCAGGAGTTTAGCAGCTGAGGGTGCTTCTGTATTTGTACATGGGCGCAATGAAGCGCGGACGAAGGTCATTGCGGAAAGTATCGGCGCGAAATATGTGCTGGGCGATCTTTCAATCGATGAGGGTGCGGATGCGATCACAAAAGAAGTGTTGGATAGTGGGCCGATTGATATATTGGTCAATAATGCGGGCACCTATCAGCCACGCGCATGGCTGGAAACAAGCGTAGCCAACTGGTCTGACAGCTATAATGTCAATGTACTGGCGTACGTGCGGATGATCCACCGCTTGCTACCGGCTATGAAAACGCTGGGCTGGGGACGGATGATCCAGATCGGATCTTCGGGCGGTATCGAGCCGTTCGCCTTGCAGCCGGATTACCTGGCGGCAACGGCGGCGCGCCATAACCTCACGGTTTCGCTGGCACGCGAACTGAAAGGAACCGGTATCACCTCCAATACCATTGCGCCGGGGCCGATGCTGGTGGAGAACACGCGCAATATGCTGTTGAATATGGCCGGGCAGTTCGGCTGGGGAACCGAATGGGCAGAAATTGAACATAACGCGGTTACGCAGTTTGTCCAGAATGACGTGGGCCGTTTCGGCAGGCCGGAAGAGGTGGCAACGGTAGTTACCTACCTGGCCAGTCCCCTGGCTGATTACATAACCGGCGCATTGTTACGGGTAGATGGCGGTCATACTAAATCGATATGATCATGAAAAATAAAATTGGCTGGGTACTGACCGGCATTGTTGTATTGCTCCTGGCTGCGTCAGCCATCGATAAGATCCGCGGGAGCGAACATGCGTTACAAATGACCGTATCTTTTGGTATTGCGCCCCCGGTTTACCGGTTGTTGGGTATGATAGAATTAGGTTCCGTAATTCTGTTTGCCATACCGCGGACCGGAATATTGGGCCTGTTGCTTTTAGCTTCCTACCTGGGTGGGGCCATCGCTACCCACCTGCAACACCAGCAAAATGTCTTGTTCCCCGCAGCTATCGAAGTTTTGGTTTGGATTACGGCCATCATTAGATTCCCTGAACTGCTTGGGCGTTTGCTAAGAACCTTGCCCGGGCGCAACATTTGACTCAAAGCGGTTACAGCTTTCCTGAGTTTAGTTACAATGCTGCCACGTCGTTTACGGAACTTTGTACGATGAAAAACAAAACAATAAAACGCCTGGCCCTGGTAACTGGGCTAACCAGGGTTTAGGCCTGGAAGTCACGGTCAGATCGGTGGTGGATAGCTTTTTCTTGGCCTTTTCGATGAGCTTATCGTGGATATGCTGCTGGGTATTTTGCCTGGTGAGCACACGGAGCAGGCTGCTGAGATAAGTGAGTGACAGGCTGAGCTGCTGCGCGACGAAGTTTACCGTGGGCTGGCCTTTGCGTATGAGGTCATCACTGTTGAAATAGTCGGCCAGGAGGAAACGGTGCGGCACATCATAGCGTCTGTCGTCGTGCGACAATATGGCTTTACCGATCTCCGTCACGATACGTTGCCGGTCATCGGAATGGATTCGGTCCATAAATTCTTTAAACGAGCCGTTATGGTACGGGCACTACACAGCAAAGCATTATCAGGGGCAAAAGTTCTGTGATATTTTAAATAACTCTGAGCTGATATCATCCTTGCTCATCATAAGTAAATCCATTTTTCTTTAGGTTTGTTTAGGATCTTAGCTGTCCGCAAGCGGAGCTTATTCAATATAAAGATTTACATCCGCTGCTGATGTGTAAAGCGGCAGGCTTAAAAAGAATACCGAACCTTTATCCGACTTGCTCTCCGCCCATTACGCCAAAAAGGTGACAAATCTTACTTGGGGCTTTCATTGATGATTTGTCAGAATACACTTTTGACTGGGCCGGGTACTTGACAAAATCCCACTTCAAAGACCGATCTGCTGAAAATTACTCGCACCTTTTGGACTTTTAAACAAAACGAAGTTGAGCCTTTAAACAAAACAAGCAAGTAGAATTTGCGCCATCTTTGTCTAAAGAAATTCGACAATGAAAAATAACATAAAACAACAAACAGTCCTGGTGACCGGCGGCACAGGCTTTATCGGCATCTACTGTATCCTCCAACTCCTACAAGAAGGCTACACCGTCAAAACAACCCTGCGCTCTTTGAAAAGAAAAGACGAAGTGATCGACCAGCTCAAAGAAGCTGGTATCCGATCCTTCGAAAACCTGTCTTTTGTAGAGGCGGACCTCACCAACGACCTCAACTGGAATCAGGCAGTTGAGAGCTGCACCTATGTGCTGCACGTCGCCTCCCCATTCCCGGCCGGCGAACCCAAAGATGCCAATGAGCTTATTATACCAGCAAGGGATGGCGCATTAAGGGTATTAAAGGCCGCACGAGATGCCGGTGTGAAGCGCGTGGTATTAACCTCGTCTTTCGCTGCAATCGGTTACAGCAAAAATCCTAAAGGCTACACCTTTACCGAAGAAGATTGGACAGACCCGGAACTGACCGACCGCGCTTATATCAAATCCAAAACCATTGCCGAAAAAGCAGCCTGGAACTGGATCAGCAGCGAAGGTAATGGCATAGAGCTCACGGTGGTTAACCCGGTCGGCGTATTCGGTCCTGCCCTGGGAAAAGATATCTCCACCTCTATCGGCCTGGTAAAAGGCGTACTAAATGGCCAGATCAAAGAAACCCTTCCGTTTACCTTTGGCGTGGTAGATGTGCGTGATGTAGCCGATATTCACCTGATAGCCATGACACATCCCGAAGCAGCTGGCGAGCGCTTCCTAGCTACAGCAACCGGGATCATGAGTTTTTATGAAGTGGCTGAACTTATCCGTAAGGAAAGGCCGGAATACGCCGCCAATATCGCCGATCTGAAACCACTGGACGAATCCTTCTATATCTCCATGTCCAACGAAAAGGCACAACGCGTATTGAACTGGCATCCGCGCAGCAAGGAAGAGGCGATTTTGGCCAGTGCAGATAGTCTGTCGAAATAAGTATTTTTGAGCATGATCACCAGCAGCTTGCAATCCTGTCATTTAGGTCCCGGCATATCTCCCGAACAGGTCATATCCGACCACTTCTTTCTATACCTTTTAAAAGGTTCGATGCTGGCTTACAATGGTGACAAGCATTACCAATTCCATCCCGGCGATAGCTGTATCGCCCGCAAGAATCATTTATTCCGCTATACCAAGCAGCAGCAGGACGGTGACTTCAAAAAGATCGTCATCGTCCTGGATGAAGCTTTTCTGAAACGGTTTTTAACCAGGCATCAGATAAATACCGCCGCCGCCACCACAGACGATTCCATCCGGCCGGTCAAGAATGATCAGCTACTCACCAGCTTCATCCACTCCCTCGAACCCTATTACATGGGCGAGGCCGAGATCGAGGAAGCTTTCGCAGACCTCAAACGGGAAGAGCTGCTCTTGATATTGCTTAAAAACGACCCTAGCCTGGCTGCTGTATTCTTCAACTTCGGCGCGCCGCAAAAGATAGACATCGAAGCCTTCATGACCCGTAACTTCAGGTTCAACGTCCCTTTGGAGCGCTTTGCTTTTCTGACCGGCAGAAGTCTGTCCGCCTTTAAGCGCGATTTCCAGCAGATCTATAACGAAACGCCCGGACGCTGGCTGACCAAAAAGCGATTAGACGAAGCTTACTTCCTTATCCACCAGCAAAGCCAGAAGCCTAAGGACATCTATCTCGAGCTGGGCTTCGAGGATCTGTCCCATTTCTCGTTTGCGTTTAAAAAACAATTCGGGCTTGCACCGACGGCTGTGCTTTACTGAAAAAAGGATCAGACTTTCGTCTAGGCTATCGCGAAGTTTAATTTCGTATAGGATCCAGATCTAGGACGTAAAAAACTTTTGGAAATCCATGCAGAAGTGTTATGTGTCAACAAAAATAATGTAAATAATGAACTGGTTCTACTGCAAAGATTTCATCAGCCAATGGATAAATAATGCAAACCCACCAAGCTTATTATCTGAATAAAGCTTACGAACGTTAAATTCTCCGGATAATATACTTGGTAACATTGTACATTATGGAGTTAGTGACATCACATTACCGATCTTAAACATGTTTGTGCGCGAAACGTTGCCAAAGATGGGGAAGATTTTATTTCCGGAGTTCCTTTTCAACAGTCCGTTTGTCACAATTCTGAGCAGATCAAAGCGGATGTGAAGCGCATCCTAAGCCAAGGTGTGAACTTATTAAATGCCGTAGGGGACGAGCAGTTTCTTGGCAGCTATGGTATAGTGAGGCTCTGGCTATCGCTGGGCGGAAAAAAAGGCCTTGGGCTTATCATATAAACCATGGGCATTAGATGTGATTTATACAATAATGCTTAAGTAAGCTTCTTATCTTATATTTATTTGGATTTATTCTAAATAATAACTTATTTTGCTTCCCATTCGACCAGACATCATGAAAATCCATGCGCCCTAAGCGGCTATAAAAACAAACCCGGTGATCCGTCGCCAAACATCACACCGGGTAAATGCTAACAGATCCTTCAATCCATTAACCATTACAAAACTATGCAAACTTTATTACTATGCAGTAATACCTTTACATCCCGCTCTTTTAAATATTTGATCAGATGGCCTTCTGTTTTAATACTTCTTTTATGCGCTCAATTCAGTTTTGCCCAGTCGCCCACTGCAGGTATTCGCGGTACCGTGAAAATACAGGCAAGAGGACCTATTCCAATGGCAACAGTCACGGTAAGCGGAACGGGTAAAGGTGCAAATACAACGGAAAACGGTACTTATCAGATCAATAAGATCCCGCCTGGTATGTATACGATCCTTGCCAGGTCGGTCGGGTACGTTACGTCGTCCAGTCAGGTGCAACTTCATGCAGACGAAACTTTGACGGTCGACTTCATCCTAACAGAAGATAACCAGGCCTTAAATGAAGTTACCGTAACCTCCGGCTATAATAAATTTGCTAAAAAAGAAACCCAGTCTGTAGCCAAGATGCCGCTTAAAAACCTGGAGAACCCGCAGGTATACCATGTCGTGCCGAAAGAACTTCTGCAAGATCAGGTAATCGTTAGCTACAATGATGTGCTTAAGAACGTAACCGGCGTCAGTCAATCCCTCGTCAACGGTTCCAATTCTTTTAACCTGAGAGGATTCATTACTTCCAGCTATCTTCGTAACGGCCTCCAGGACAGCAAGCCAAACAGCATAGAAGTCGCTAATATTGAGCGCATAGAAGTGCTGAAGGGGCCTTCTGCAACCTTATTTGGCAGCGCTTTAACCTCTTTTGGCGGTTTACTGAACCGGGTAACCAAAAAACCTTTTGAAACTTTTAATGGAGAGCTTACTTATACCGTTGGCGGTTTCGGACTGAGCAGGGTAACCGGAGACTTCAATACACCGCTTAACAAGGAAAAAGGTTTATACCTGCGCACCAATGTTGCCTATGACAATGAAGGCAGTTTTCAGGATGCGGGCTTTACCAAACGTTTCTTTCTCGCGCCATCTTTGTTATACCAGGTTAATGAGCGTTTAACCCTTTCCTTTGATGCCGAGATCTATAACCAGAAAGCCAATGATTTCAACCGCTTATTTCCACAGGCATCTTTTACCAAGACCAACCCCACCACGCTGGGCATCGACTGGACAAAGTCCTACAGCAGCAATGACTTGTATCAAACCACGCCCTCGGTCAGTATCTATGGTCAGGCCGTATATAAGATTTCCGATCACTGGAAATCGCAAACTTCATTCTCACAGACCAATTCCAGCGTGGAAGGGTACTGGAGCTACAACAACATTTTAGGGGACACGGTGGTATCCCGCAACCCAGCCTACCGGAACACGGATTATAACTACACCGAATTTCAGCAAAACTTCAACGGCGATTTTAAGATCGGCGGACTGCGTAACCGCTTAGTGGCCGGGCTGGATTACTTTACCAATACTACTAAAAACTCGGGCGTACAGATCTATGGATTTGACCAGGTTAAGATCAGCGGAAACGATCCGCGCTATAACCAACTGACTCCGGCTGCGCTTGATAAAGCATTTGCAAGTATCCCTTATACTAAAACGCAAGGTTCGCAAAGTGTTTATAGTGCCTATGTCTCCGATGTTTTAAACCTTACTGATCAGCTTTTAGCAATGGCCAGTTTGCGTGTTGATCACTTTGTAAATGCAGGCACTAAAAATATTAATACGGGGACAAGCACTGGCAAATACAATCAAACGGCGCTATCACCAAAATTCGGCCTGGTTTACCAGCTGGTCCCCGAACAGGTTTCCCTCTTTGGTAACTACATGAACGGCTTCAGCAACAATGCCCCGGTAAGCCAGCCGGACGGATCACTTTCACCCTTTAAGCCCAGCCAGGCCAACCAATGGGAAAGCGGCGTAAAGCTGGACTTGTTCGATGGCAAATTAAACAGCACGATAAGCTATTACCATATCAAAGTAAGTGACGTGATCCACAGCGATTTTACGCCCGGGCGTTCTGCCTACCAGGTTCAGGATGGCGGGCAGTTGAGCAAAGGCTACGAAGCCGAAGTGATCGCCAACCCTTTTACCGGTTTTAACCTGATCGCCGGTTATGCGCATAATGAAATCTACACGATCAACACCAATCCCAATGTAGACGGGTTGCGCCAATGGACAGGACCTTCGGAAACGGCCAACCTCTGGTTAAGCTATCATTTTCTAAAAAGTAAGTTGAAAGGCCTGGGTCTGGGTATCGGCGGTAACTATAACGGCAAAGCTTATATCATGCAATCCAGGTCCGCAGGAGAATTTTACCTGCCTGCTTATACCGTGTTAAATGCCGCTATCAGCTACGACCAGCCGGTTTATCGCGTGAGCTTAAAGATGGATAACCTGACAAATAAAGTGTATTGGGGCAGTTACGTGAGCCAGATGATGCCACGCAGGTTCAGTGCAACTATCGCATTTAAATTAAAATAATGAGCGCTTTAAAAAATATCAAAAGATGGTTTTGGGTCCACCGCTGGACCAGCCTGATCTGTACCTTATTCCTGCTGCTCCTATGCCTGACGGGGCTGCCGCTCATATTTCATGAGGAAATAGAGCAGCTTTTAAGTACGGATGCACCCTACCAGGTTTTGCCCAAAAATACGCCGATGGCTAATCTGGATCAGATGATTAATGCGGCGCAGCGGCGCTATCCAAAAGAAGCATTAAGCTTCGCTTTTATAGATGATGACGAACCGCAGGTTGTTGTTTATATGATGCCGGACCTTAAAGGTAGGCCCGATACCCGGCATGCCATGCAGTTCGATGCCCGTACCGGAAAACTGTTAAAGGACGAGCCACCTGCATCCCGGCAGCCGCAAACTTTTCTGGGACTGATGTTTTCTCTCCATACCGATCTGTTCGCAGGCCTGCCGGGCGAGTTGTTTTTGTGCCTGATGGGGCTGCTTTTTGTATTTTCCATTGTTTCAGGGATCGTGTTATACGGTCCCTTCATGAAAAAGCTGGACTTTGGTACTGTTCGAAAAGGACGTTCTGCCCGCCTGAAGTGGCTCGACCTGCATAACCTGATCGGGATAGCGACCGCTGTCTGGCTGCTTGTTGTCGGTGTAACGGGCGTGATCAATGAGCTTTCCAAGCCGCTGTTTGGACTGTGGCAAATGACGGACGTTAAGAAGATGCTGATGCAGTACCAGAACCGGCCACTGCCGGAGTCTGGTCATTTGAGTTCGGTGCAGGCGGCCTACAACACCACTAAAAAAGCTTTACCCGGTATGACGATAACCAGTGTCATTTATCCGGGAAATGTATTTGGGACTCCTTATCATTTTTTACTTTATACCAAAGGGAGTTCCGCCTTGACTTCCCGGTTATTTACACCTGTTCTGATCGATGCCCGGACCGGTAAGCTGGATGCCATCGTAAACATGCCGGGTTATTTAAAAGGACTGGAGATCTCGCGTCCGCTTCATTTTGGCGACTATGGTGGTTTGCCCTTAAAGATCATTTGGGCTTTATTTGATCTGCTGGCCATTGTGGTTTTAATCAGCGGGATCTATTTATGGATCGTCCGGCGAAAATTTTACGCCGATTATTTTTTAAACTTATCTAAAGAAGAAGCCAATGAATTATCCGCAACTTAAAAGAGTTTGGGCTATGCCACTATTGCTTGCCGCCCTCACGTTGTTTGGCCTGCTTGCCGCGTTGTTAGGCGCCGGGTATTGGTACCCTATGGCATGGGTCGCCATCTCGGTACCTTCGCTCGTGATCATTCAGAAGATATGGTTTAAGCGAGGGCGAGGTGAGGGATTTCGTCGTTAAAGGCAGTTTTAATTTATTTCGTATTGAATTAATCACCATTCTGAAAGTATAAATTCGTGATAATCTTCAACCGTAAACTATAGCCAATATATTCTTTCGCTGAAAACCTAATCTAAGGCCTATTTCGATGAATTGGTTTTTGCAAAATACTTTAACTACCTCAAATGTTTTTTTATATTTATATCAACGATTTAGAATCATTTTTCCATTGCGTGATTCGTAAAGTACTTGAGAATTTAATTTGTAGTATATTGGTAATGAGTTAGTTGTGAACAGAGTTCATGACCCGTCCATTCCGCTAAAACACAATGTTAAATTGTCTAAAAGTCTGTAGACTAAATGTTTACAGACTTTTTTGTTTTTAATTCTCACCAAATTAGTCACCTTTTTTCGAAATGTGGGTGACACTTCGGTTAGCATTTTTAAGGTCAAAAAACGCTCGCCAATAACGATGTAAACTATTGATTTGCAATATGTTAAACGAGTGGACATCTTGATTGCAAATGGTGGAATAATCAATTTTGTTTCACTATTAATTCATTTGTAATGAGAACTAACATCCATTTGCTTTTTATTTAAAGAAGCGCTCTACCTACAAAAATGGCCCTGTAGCCATCTATCTGCGGTTTACCATTGACGGCCAAAGAGCTGAAGCCTCAACTGGTAAAACTTGCGACCCTTCCCGTTGGAATAGGCAGGCAGGACGCGCTATTGGTACTAAAGAGAACGTTCGCAGCCTAAACTCTTATCTTGATATCTTACAAGCCAAAGCACAGGAGTTTCATCGCTGGATGACTGCCAACGATGAAATGATTACCGCCGAAAGCCTCAAAAATCGTTTTATTGATAAAACAGAAAAGGCACGTACCTTAATTACTGTTTTTAAAGACCATAATCAAAAGATGCGCAGCCTGGTAGGACAAGAGTTCGAAAAGAGTACATTCCAGCGTTATGAAACAGCTTTAATGCATACCAAAGATTTTATGCAATGGCAGCATAATGTATCTGATATACCTATCACTAAAATCAATTTTGAATTTCTGAATGACTTTGAATACTAATCAATAAACAATCTATAAAGATTGCGAATTCAGATTTGTTTGTACCGACTGCCGGGCATTTATCGAAAATCCTTCAGACATTTATTCTAAACCACTTAAATGTAATTATGATCCCTATTCTTCAACTTGGTTAAAAACTTCGAATTTTCCACCTTTTATCTCCTCCTGATCTCGTTTTAATAAGCAGACCAAACACAGGCGAGATTCGCCCCTAATACTAACAGAATTAGGAAAATTATTAAATCCTCCGCGCTTAAGCTTAGCAACCCCGGTGTATAAATCCCTGGTTAAGATGAAGGTGGTATAATTTAAAATCTACGATAATGTAGACAATTTTATCTCGCTATTTATTTCCCCCTCATCAACTAATATTACTAACACTTGACTGGTATGGAACCATTGGTTTTATCTTATTTATTTTGTTGAAGACCGGTTTTTGGTTATAATATATATAGTAGGTTAAATCACAATAAATTGAAATATTCTTTATTATCTACTAATCTGATAGAATAATAAATCATATCTTGAACCCGTTGTAAAATATATTTCAAAACACACCGCTCATAAAATATTTTAATATTGTGAGAGTTTATAGCTATTTAATCGATCTCCAATTAACTGGAATATTAACCAGGGTATTGTTAAGTCTTATTTTTTGTGGTTATACCGAAATAGCATTGTCACAGCACTTAAAAGGGCGGGTTTACGAAAATAACACTCATATCGCATTGGGTTCTATTAGGATAAAAGTATCGACAACGACTGAAACTACATTTACAGATAAGAATGGTAATTTTAGGATGAAAGCCAAAATCAATGATCTATTAATAATATCGGGCTTTGGATATAAAACGGATACTCTTTTGTTAACCGATATGAGTTTCCACGAAATTTACTTGATGCCTCAGGAACACATGTTAAAAGAAGTTAAAATAGGTGCTAATAGTATAGGCTCTGTTGGTAGCTTTAATTTTTATGACCCCGACTTTCACAATCAAACAGTTGCCAAGCAATTTGATGATAAAGGCAATTATAAAGGAGGAGTAATATTTAGATTTTGGTATTGGAAAAAAGATGAGCGGAAAAGAAAAAAGAAAGAACAATTATTGAAGACGGATTCTGTATACAGAAAGATAGATAAAGTATTTTGTAAGGATACGGTATTAAAATATTTACCTCTAAAAAGCAGCGAGGTTAGCGGATTTATCTTACGTTATTCACCAGGTATCGCGGAGTTCTCGTCGCCCGAGTTCAATTTACCCCGTTATTTAAGTAAGTGTTATAGAGAGTATAAAGAACTGCTGTTGAATGACCGCACCAAAAGCCCGACATTCCCTTAAAAATGCACTCATTTTTTTAATTAAAAAATGTTAGAAACATCAGATTTAATTTTGGAGCGTTTATTACAGCAATATGGAAAACTTGTTGGGAGAAGCCTAGCAATTAACGAACTTCGTGAAAATATTACCTTAAGCGGCGGTGCTTCATTTCGCTTGAGTACGATAAAGCGCCTTTTACGCAGCTTCGGAATAATAACCGTTTCTTATAAAATTGATTTCGAAGATTTATCAGCTGTTGGTTTACCAGCAATTTTATCAGCAAAATCATCCGGAGGAATAGCCATTGTTGATAAATCTCCTGGTGGTGGTTACCAAATTTATACCGGATTGGATTCTTTCAGTAATGTTGACCTAAATGAGTTACAGGCAGATTATACTGGACTTTTGATTGCCTTTCATAGCTTGGATGGTTCGGTACAAGATACAAGTTTCAGACTAGCAGATTTAATATCTGGAGTCAAAGATCGTTATTTTATGTGTGCTGCGTTATTTTTTCCTATTGTTTTTATGTTGACTAACGATGGCCTATTTAAGACAACAGCAATGACTTTTTTTTTCTGTATACTAGCTGTCAAGTTGCTGGGGCTATTCATAACCACTCTTTTCCAGGCAGATCATAACATATCAGCACGTATTAAAAAATGGTGTACAATAAATAATCGGGATAATTGCAGTGCCGTATTAAATTCAAGGGCCTCAAGATTTCTGAGTATCAAATTAACCACCTGGGGATTGGGGTATTACGCGGTTACGATTGCCTTAACACTTTTTAGTATTCATCATCCGGAAATATGGAATCTGATCAGAGTTTTAAATATTCTAACACTCCCAGTCAGCCTTTATTTAATTATATATCAATTTTTTATAATAAATAAAGTATGTATTCTTTGTATTGCTATTCAACTACTTCTTTGGGCAGAATTTTTTATTGAACTATGTTATGGACATTATTCATTGAGCATGCAAATTATGGACATATTTCCTTTGTTTTTTTTCGTTATCATGTTCATCATATTATTTGAACTTTTAGAACGGAAAAAGGAAAATGACACCAAATTATCATCAACAATTGCTGAATTATCCAAATTGAAGTATCGTCACGATGTATTTGGATTTTTAATGGCAAATCAACCGCTCGTAAATGCTCCCGATGTAACCCAATGTATTAATTGGGGAAACGGACAGTCAAAAAATCATTTGCTTATTGTCACCAATTTATATTGTGAGCCCTGTAAAAAATCATATTTACAATTGAAGCAATGGCTATTGTCAAATCCTGACACAACGGTTTCATTGATTTTTTCAAGCGATCTTAAAGATCCGGTTGTTAAATATTTTATGGCGATTTGGCGTAATCTTGCTATCGATGTTTTCCTGGAAATACTTTTGGCTTGGTTTAAAAGCGGCGAAATAAAAGATTTTAGGTTAACTGATTTATCACCATCTCAGTTAGATGGAATCAATGAGTTACTGAAATATCAACAACAGTGGATTAAGGAGGCTGGCATCGAACGTACCCCAGCTATATTTTTAAATGGCCGGAAACTGCCCGACGAATATTCACTTGTGGATACTAAATATCTTATTTAATTAGCTACCTGGCATAGGTTTAAATATCACATTAAAAATATTGATATTAGAAAAATATTGTTATTGTGTAATAAATAGTTTTATGAAGTATATTTTATGTTTAGTATTATCGGTTTTGATGTTCAACTGTACCTATGGACAAGGCTTTTACAGGGGATACAGGCTGATATACTCCGCCGATAATTTGATAAAAAAAGGCGAATTACAGCAAGCCAAAGACAGTCTTAAACTAGCATTGGGTATTTTAAATGAAAAAGCTTATACGTCCAAAGATCTTGCCCGGATACACATACAGCTCAAAGATTTTGGCATGGCAGAGAATTATCTGGAACAGGCGATATCAGCTGGAATAGATAGCGATCAGTTGGCAGCTGACACCATTATTAAAGCCTATCTTGCCAGCCACCAATTTCAGGCAAAATATGTTAAAAACAGGCGAATATATAACGCCCGTTTGCTATTTCCGGATGAAAGACTGGAGCTAGCCCAAATGGTTGAACGTGACCAGGCGGCCAGAGACTTGGTTGGGACGATCAGTAGACCCCGGGTTGATTCTATTATCAACAGAGTTGATTCAGTGAACGCCGTAGAGTTAAAAGTAATTATTTCACGAATTGGTTTGCCGGGTTATAAAGAAGTTGGTATTGACGGTGTTGCCAATTTTTTTGTACTCGTGTTACATTTAACAATTAACGGGGTAGATGATGAGAGTGAAATGGCTTTGCTCGGGCCCTTAATGAAAGCTCAAGTTTTAAAAGATAATTTTTCTTCGATTTATTATGCGTTACTTATTGATAAGTATCAGTTTGTCAAAACAAAACTGCAAACCTATGGGACTTATTGGGAGTTTACCCCAACTAACGGAAAGCGGGTGATTACACCTATTTATAAAATTTCAGAAGTTGATTCGCGGCGACGAGAAATTTATTTACCCCCATTAAAGGCACTTGAAGCTGGTTTTGTTCTTCCCCAGGAATATTTCAAACAGTAAAATATGATATTGATATGTTCCGATATTGCTGATGAATCGACTAACCATGTGATCGATTGGCTAAAATTTTATAAAAGAAAGTATCTTAGAATTAATACTAATGATCACTTGGTTATAAAATCCCTCAGTATAAATAACAATGAACAGGATATTATTTTATATAATCATTCCACTCAATCCACCTTTAATTTAAGATCGGTCAGTTTTTTTTGGTACCGGCGGGGAGATATTAATATTCAGCTCGATAAGGATATTAACTATATGGACTATCTCAAGAGTGAAGAACAAAAACTTAAAGAATACATCCATTATTATCTTGTTCACAAAATACCCTCTTTAGGGAATTTTTACGATAATAATATCAATAAGCTAATAGTGCTGGATAAAGCGGCGGAAGCCGGGTTGGATATACCTCAAACCCTGGTAACTGAAAATAAGTTGCAACTAGCTTTATTCCGGGAACAAAGGGTAGAGCTGATAACCAAATCTATTGACAATAATATCAGCTCAAATAGAGGCGACCACCACACATCCTTTTTAGCTACAAAAGTTAAAGATGAAGAAATAGCAGCTGCTGATCCGGATTTTTTTTACACTTTGTTTCAAGGTTATGAACCGAAGGCTGTGGAGTTAAGGATTTTCTTTTTGAAAGAACGGTTTTATGCTGCTGCAATCGCATCGCAACTTGACGAAAAGACAGCAACAGATTACCGGAATTATAACTACGGAAAACCTAACAGGATTACAACATTCCAGCTGCCAGACATAATAAAAAATAAGCTGTTATGGCTAAACCAACAATTAAGACTCACAAGCGGTTCAATTGACATGATTTTAACCCCAACAAACAGATATGTTTTTTTAGAAATAAATCCTGTTGGGCAATTTGGACAAATCTCAAAAAATACAAATTATAATATCGAAAAAGTTATTGCAGATTACATTATAACCAATGAAAAAAAAACTTCCGTTTAATCAAATCTACTGGGAGCTGCATGTACAGCCCAATAATACAACGCTGAACATTATAAAACAGAGAAACTACTATAACGGTATAAAATACGTAGTGCCTTTTTATAAGTGCATTTCACCCTTAAAAGTAAAAGAAAGTTAATGGATCAAAAAGAACCCGCCTTTGTTTTATTCAATAACTGCAAGGTTGTTAAAGGGATGCACCGAGGCGCCATCTATGATTTGGAGAGAAGAGATATTCACTTTGTTCCTAATGGTTTATGTGATATATTGATCGAATACAATAAAGCTACTATAGCTCATGTAAAAAAAGACTTTGACCCATCGCAATGGGATGTCATTGATGAATATTTTCAGTTTTTAACAAAGCATGATATTATCATGTTTGTTGACCAGGCAATAGTAAATAATTTCACAGATATGCCTGGTAGTTTTATTAACCCGGGGGAGATATCCAATTGCCTTATTGAAGCGGGAGTTAACACCAATTGGGAAGTGATTTTGTCTGAATTAGAAAAAGTCGGCTGCCAAAATTTGCAGGTAAGATTAATAGAAGAACTGGGAATTGCTGATCTGGATGGTTTAAAAAACATATGGAATAATTCACATCTCACATCAATTCAACTCGTTGCAAAAAACGCTGCCGAAGTAACAGCCGAATATTGGCGAAGCTTTCTCAGCGAACAAAAAAGGATAAATTATTTAGTTGTTTATGAGGCCCCAGGCTATCAAAGCGTCAGTCACGAAACTACTGGTGCCCGGGTTATTTATAGTAAACTAAACTATAAGGAGCTACTTGTTTCTACGGTGGATTTTCAAAATTTTAGTGTCAATATTAGCTCCTTTTTAGAAGCTCAAAAAGCTAATTTATTTTACAATAAAAAATTAGTAATAAATATAACCGGTAATGTTGTTAAAAATCTGGATAACTCAAAATCATATGGCATAATAGGTCAATGTGACTTAAACGAAATATTTACAACAACGGATTATATGAGTTTTTGGGATATAGGGAAAGATCTTATAGAAGGATGCAGGAATTGTGAGATGCGTTATTGCTGTTTTGATCCGAGAGAACCGATGTTTGAGAATTCAACCAATAACTACAGGTACTCATCTGGTTGCATTTGTTTAAGTAAACAGGCACAATCATAAAGATCGTGCCTGTTTAATAGAGATAAATTAGCAAGACACGTTTGTCCAATCAACTGAAGTTGATGTATCTGTAGCTGGGTTATGACTATCAGAAGCAGTACCTGACGGAATGCATCCTGCACCAGAAGTAGCATAGGTTGCTACTGCTTTTAAGCCTCCAACAAACTGTTTCATGTCATTTAGTGCACTTTCTTCAAATTGTGCAAATTTTTCGTCATTCAATGATTCTAATACTTTCATAAAATAATATTTGGTTTATGGTAAATATATTATATGCAGCATATAATTCAAAATAAAACAAAAATATTTTTTTATTTTCAGGATTGGCCTTAATGTTACCAATTCATAGGTAGTAATAATATATTTAGCCTTAATAAAATCTTATTAACCTGATTACAATTGTTTACTTATGTTAACTTAGCAAGAGCCGGTTGTCCAATCAACTGAAGTTGATGTATCCGTAGCCGGGTCATGGCTATCGGAGGGACAACCTAAACCAGAAGTTGAATAGGTTGATACAGGTTTTAAGCCTCCAGCAAACTGTTTCATATCATTTAGTGCACTTTCTTCAAATTGTGCAAATTTTTCGTCATTAAGTGGTTCTAGTACTTTTATAAAATAATATTTGGTTTAGGATAAATATATACAATATATAATTTAAATTGAAGCCGGTATATTAGTTTTTATTTTTCAAGCAAAAAATAAAAACTAATATAATACCTTTAACCAGTGAAGTGATTAATTATTACAGAAAGTTAATAATAAATGAGATTCCCTTTTTATCAACAGCCAGATAAAATGGACTGCGGCCCAACCTGTTTACGCATGATCGCCAAATTCTATGGTCGAAACTATAAAATTCAAACGCTAAGACAATTTTGCGAGATCAATAAAGATGGTGTAAACCTGCAGGGAATAAGCAACGCTGCGGAAAAAATCGGATTTCGTTCTCTCGGAGTTTTGCTTAGTATTGAACAGTTAAAAAGCGCTGATTTACCCTGTATTTTGCATTGGCAACAAAATCACTTCGTGGTGCTTTATAGAATAAAAAAGAATAAATATTACATAGCAGACCCTGCAAACGGCTTAATCATACTTAATGAAACTGATTTTAACCGTGATTGGCTCAACAATGAAGACCGAACAAAGGGTGTTGTTTTATTATTAGCACCGACACCGCAATTTTATGAGCAAGAGGATGAAAAAGGCAGTGAAGTTAGGTGGTCATTCCTGTTGCGATATCTTATTACTTACCGCAAATTAGTTATCCAGCTATTATTTGGCCTGTGTATTGGCAGTTTATTACAGCTTGTTACTCCTTTTTTAACACAATCTATTGTTGATATAGGGATCAACACCCGTAACCTCAATTTTATTTACATTATACTTTTTGCGCAATCAGCCCTTATCATAGGCCGGGTTAGTGTTGATTTTATCCGTTCCTGGATACTGCTGCATATCAGTACACGGGTTAACGTTTCTATACTTACCGATTTTTTGATCAAACTCATGAAACTACCTATGAGTTTTTTTGATACCAAAATGACGGGGGATATCATGCAACGGATGAGCGACCAAAAAAGGATTGAAAGTTTCTTAACTGGATCTACCTTAAGCACGCTGTTTTCCATGTTTAATTTGCTTGTTTTTTCGATAGTACTGGCTTATTACAATGCCAGTATATTTTTTGTATTTGCTGCCAGTAGCTTTATATACACTGCATGGATTGTGATTTTTTTAAAGCGGCGTAGAGTGCTTAATTACAAAAGTTTTGAAATTTCCGCCAAAAACCAAAGCAGCATAGTGCAGCTGATAAATGGTATGCAGGAAATTAAACTAAACAACTGTGAGCAGCAGAAACGTTGGGAATGGGAGCATATCCAGGCCCGGCTATTTAAATTCAGCGTAAAAACACTGGCGCTTAATCAATATCAGCAAGGTGGGGCAACTTTTATTAATGAAGGCAAAAACTTACTGATCACTTTTTTGAGTGCTCAAGCGGTAATTAATGGAAACCTAACCCTTGGTGCTATGGTTGCCGTGCAATACATTGTGGGACAGATAAGTAGCCCCATTGAGCAGTTGTTGGGTTTTATTCAGGGCTTTCAGGATGCCAAGATCAGTCTGGAACGTTTGAACGAAATTCACCAGATGGATGACGAGGAACCTATAGACAAGGAGTGGAGCGATTCCCTGCCCGAAAACAAAAGTTTATCTATCAGTAATCTTACGTTCCGTTATCCAGGCGCAGGAAATGAACCTGTGTTAGAAAACATAAACATGTTTATTCCTCAAGGCAAAACTACAGCTATTGTGGGTATGAGTGGAAGCGGAAAAACAACCATACTAAAGCTGCTTCTTCGCTTTTATGAACCTCAAAACGGAGATATTAGAGTTGGAGGGCAACAAATAAATAATATTGCTTTTAAAACATGGCGCAGCGGTTGTGGTGTAGTTATGCAGGACGGCTTTATTTTTTCTGATACCATAGAACGTAATATTGCTGTTGGGGATGATTATCCGGATAAGGCTAAGTTAAGGCATGCTATAGAAATAGCAAATATTCAGGATTTTATTGATAGTCTTCCGTTAGGTCTGAATACCAAAATAGGTTCGGAAGGAAACGGTATTAGTCAGGGGCAACGCCAGCGGATGCTGATTGCACGTGCTGTTTACAAAGATCCGCACTATATATTTTTTGATGAAGCCACTAACGCATTAGATTCTAATAATGAAAGAGTGATTATGGATAATCTGCATAAGTTTTTTGAAGGACGTACAGTTATCATTGTGGCGCACAGGTTAAGCACCGTAAGTAATGCCGACAATATTATTGTTTTGGATAAAGGGCGTATCATTGAACAAGGGACTCATCATCAATTAACAGCTTTGCGGGGAGATTATTACAGGTTAGTTAAAAATCAATTGGAATTGGGAGCTTAGTAAACCTGGTTTATTGATCAAGGAACCGAATAGTAAATTAAAGGCCATACTAAAAATTAAAAATATGCCAACCACATACGCAAATAATAATGACCAAGCCAGGCATAGTGATGATATGCAGGATATTATTACAACTGTACCATCTTGGATATTGCGTTGGGGTATCACCCTTTTTTTGGGTATCTTGCTGCTGATGGTTTCCTTGTCAGCCTTTATAAAATACCCGGAAATTGTTAATGCACAGCTTAAAATAGAGTCGCCAAATTCCCCAAAGCCCGTGGTCTCCAAAGTGTCGGGTAAACTACTTCGACTATTAGTAAAAGAAAACGCCAACGTTGTTGCCGGGCAGGCTTTAGCCTACATGGAAAGTACGGGCGATCATGCTAAAATCAAGAGTTTGGTGTCGAATTTAAAGGAATTACAATCCCAGGTCGTTGAAAATAAATCAGCTAGCCAAGGGCTTTTTTTGCAATCAGACAATATTCGGTTAGGGGAATTGCAGTCAGCCTATCAGATTTTTTACCAAGAGTATTTAAATTATAAATCGGCCGTGAATGATGGGTTTTATTTAAAAAAGCGAATATTCCTTCAAAACGATCTTTTGGATCTTACTAAACAAATAGAGCAGTTAAACCAGCAAAAACAAATTCAGCAGCGCAGTTTCCGAATTGCTGATGATGATTACCAAATGCATAAAAAGCTAGAAAAAGAGAGAGTAGAAACCCCTGCGGAACTTAGGCAGCAAGAAAGTAAATACCTTGCTCAGAAATCACCATTGGTACAAACGGAGTCGGCCTTGATCACTGCGAATAATAATTATACAGCAAAACAAAAAGATATATTGGAACTGGATAATCAGATCAGGGAAGAAAAGGCTAAGTTCCTGCAGGCGCTTAACAGTTTGATCAGTCAGGGGGAAGACTGGGAAAGTAAGTATATTTTAACAGCAGCACAATTTGGCAAACTCTCATATGCTGGTATTATTCAGGAAAATCAGGTTCTCAACTCTGGTCAGGAAGTTTTTTACATAAATCCGGGAAATGATGCGTTTTTTGGGCAAATGGCTATTCCTCAGGATAATATGGGTAAAGTTAAAGAAGGACAGGAGGTGTTGTTAAAGCTTAAAAGTTATCCTTTTGAAGAATATGGTATGATCAGGGGGAGGATCAGTTATATTGCAGATGTTCCTTACAAAGACAGTATTTTTGTTGCTAAAGTTGATTTTAAAATAAGAAATACATCTGATATGAAGAAGCCCATTCGCCTTAAACAGGGTATGACGGCAGATGCGGAGATCATTACACAGGATGCCACCATTATTCAAAGGATAAGCCGCAGCTTTTTTAAATTGACTAATAACAGCAAATAAGCGATCTTGAAGCAGTCTGTCGTTCTGACACAGAACAAACGATATTTTGATAAAGATTTATAGAATAGGGTATCTTTATTATTGAAGGAAAACTTGTATTTAGAAGCAGGGGGAAATTAGGGACGTAATACTTACAAGGAAAGCTTTGTTACAGAAACCGCGACGCCCAATTAAGGTGCCCATTTTGGTTGCGGATTTGGAGCACTTGATTTTAATTTTAGAGGAAGCCTTATCACAATAGGAAGTCTGATGACCTCCTGTAGTAAATATTTAGTCGCGTTCGCGGCGGCCTCATCAGGCTCAAAGTTTCCTTTTTATTTTATAATTGTTAACTATTCTATCCTTGGTTGGGGATATATTTACGAATCTTATCACCCAATACTGCACCAGCTAAAAGTAATACCAATTAATATAAAACCAGCATGTAACTCCCTGTTATTTTGTTGTTGATGGATGAATAAATGTATGATTACGGTAGAGTAGCCAAAGCATACTTGGCAATACGATCAGCAATAGCGGTAATGCAGCCAGAAAACCACCAATAACCGCGATGGCTAATGGTTGGTGCAGCTGAGCTCCTGCACCTATGCCCAAGGCCAATGGCAACAGGGCGATAATGGCCCCAAGCGCTGTCATTAATTTGGGACGTAAACGGGTAGAGATCGAATAGATAATGGCCTCGTTGATATTTTTATGCCGGGTACTTTCCCTAAACTGCCAGAAGGTAAAAATGGCGTTTTCGCCAATAATACCTACGATCATGATCAAACCGGTATAGCTGCCCACGTTTAACGGGGTTTGTGTTAACCACAATGCCAGGAAACTACCGCCAATTCCCAATACCGCTACCACCAGGATGAGCAACGCTATGCGGAATTGTTTAAACAGGAAAAGGATCACGCCAAAAACCAGCAGACTTGAAGTGATCAGGATGATCAATAGTTCTTTGAACGATTGTTGCTGCTCGGCATAAGCGCCTCCATATTCTACGTGGTATCCAGTTGGCAGATTGATGGCGCTGATATTTTTTTTGATAGCCGGCATAACAGAGCCCAGATCCACATTATCCAGCCTGGCGCTGATAACGCCCATGGCCTGCAGGTTTTCACGCTGTACTTCCGCGTCGCCAGTTCTTAACTCAACATTGGCCAGCTGACTGATAGGCAAAGGTTTGCCATTGGGTAAAAACACGGTTAGCTTTTTAAGGCTGGACACATCTAAAGAACGGTTACCTGGATACACCATGCGGATAGGCGATTGCTGTTCCTTCTCGAACAAGCTACCGATCACATTACCCTGTAACGCCGATTGTACCTGTGTTTGCAGATTGGCAGGTGTAAGGTTGTACTGAGCCAGCATGGTATAATCGGGTATAATGTTTACCGAAGGCCCTGCGATCACAATCCCGTCGAATACATCAGCTGTGCCTTTTACATTGGTTACCGCGGCTGCTATTTGTTTGGATAGCTGTTGCAGTTTAACTTGGTCGTCCCCAAAAACTTTGATCTCGATAGGCTGAGTGGATGTCATCAGGTCGCCCAGCATATCACCGATCACCTGTCCAAAATCTACCCTGAGGGCCGGTTGGGTTGATTCGATCTTCTGCCGCAGATCGCTGATCACTTCTTCGGTAGTTTTATCATGCCCCTTTTTAAGCTGGATCAGGTAATCGCCGGTGTTGGGCTCGGTGATAAAAAAACCCATTTGTGTGCCCGTTCTGCGTGAATAGGCCGCAACCTCAGGTTCTTTGATGATGATCTTTTCGATGTCGCGCAGCATACGATCCGTTTCTTCGAGCGAGGTGCCGGGAGGCGAAGTATAGTCGAGTACAATACTGCCCTCGTCCATGTCCGGTAAAAAGCCTGTTTTTAAGCCCGCTGGTATAAAAATAATTACCGCGGCAAGCGCCAGCATCATAATGATACTCAGGTAGGGGCGCAGAATGAAAAAGGATACCCAGCGCTGTCTTTTTACCTCGTGTGCTTCTTTTACCTGCACGCTGTTGGTTTGATGGTTGCGGGTAAGCAGCAGGTATATGACCGGCAGGCCTATCCAGGTTACAAAAAAGGAGCAAACCAGCGTAATGATCATGGTATCGGTCATTACCTTAAAATAGGCGCCTGCCACACCACTCATCATGATGAACGGAATAAAAATAACAATGGTGCTGATAGATGAGCCCACCATGGCCGGGAAAAGGTAATCAACCGCCCGTTGAAGCAGCGTCAACGTGGGCTCTTCAGGATGCTCCTCATGCGTTCGATGGATCTGCTCTACAACCACTATGGCATCGTCAATAATGAGGCCTATGGCGGCTGCTATGGCGCCCAGCGTCATGATATTAAAAGTATAACCCAATGCGTACAGCACTATGAGGGTGAGGCAAAGCGTAACCGGGATGGTGATCAGTATAGTGGCGCTGGCCTTTATCGACCATAAAAAAATAATGGCTACAATAATAGCCAGCGCCAGCCCGATCCATAAGCTGTCGCCTACGCTTTTTACAGAGGCATTTACAAAATCGGCCTGTACGTAATACGGTTTTATGGTTACACCGGCCGGGAGGATCTTTTGCAGGTCGGCCACCTTTTGCGTCATGGCGTCAGACAGGTCGATCAAATTAGCGTTGGGCTGTTTGATCACCGCTATCAGGACACCCTCGTGCCCGTTGGCATTTATTTTTGTGTACTCAATGCCGGGGTTGATCTGTATGCTGCCAATGTCTTTGAGTTGTATTACCCGTTTACGATTATTACTGATCACCAGGTTTTCGAGCTGCTGGCTGGTATTTACGGAAGCATCGGTCACAGTAAGATAGAGCATTTTATAGTCCGACAAATAGCCTTCTGATTTGATGAAACCAGTTTGTGCCAGCGTATTGGTAATGATGTCTGGTGTGAGCCCTAATGAGCCCATTTTTTGTGTGTTAAGTACCAGCCAGTACTCTTTAGTTTTGCCGCCGATAACCCTGATCTCGGATACGCCATCTACTTGCGACAGAAAAGGCTTTACAGTATAGGTAGCCAGTTGTTTTAGCTCAATGGGCGATTTGCTATGGCTCTCCAGCGTATACCCGCTTACCGGCAGGATAGAGGGGTTCATTTTCTCGACACTGATATTCACATCAGGCGGGAGGTCATTTTTGATCTGATCAATACGCGATTGGATCTGTTGCTGGCTCAGGTCAATATCCGCGTCCCAATTCATGAACGCTGATATTTCGCAACTTCCGCGACTGGTAGTACTGCGTACATATTGCAGGTTAGGCACCTGTTTAATGGCATTCTCCAGCGGTTTGGTAACTGTGATCATCATTTTGTTTACCGGTTGTAAACCGGCATCAGCTATGATCTTGATCTTAGGGAAAGTGATCTCCGGGAACAACGAAGTTTGTAAGCGTGAATAGGCAAAACCACCACCCAGCAATATGATGAACAGCATCAGACTGATGGGCTTTTTATGCGTGATGAAAAAGTTGTTCAGGTTCTTCATGGCTTCACAATTTTCACTTTGGCTGTATCGGCCAATCCGTAATTACCGGTAACCACAATTCTATCAGCCGGGTTAAATTTGGGCGAAAGTATCTCTACCTGGCTCGTGGTTTCAATGCCTTTTTGCACCGGTACTTTGATGGCCGTAGTATCATTAATGAGTTTCATTACCCAAAAATCGGTTTGAGTTTCATTGGCCAGTACGGCCGATTTTGGCAGTGAGGGCACATTGCTTTTGGCCGATTTAATGATGTGCGCCCTTGCCACCAGGTTCTCCGGGATAGGATCGACGCTGTTTACCTTGATCACTACTCCTTGTGTTTGTGACAAGGTATCAACCGAAGGCAAAACCGATGTAACACGACCACTAAGCGAGCGCCCGCCGGGTAAGGTGAGTGTAATATCCTGATTGTTATGTAGAGTGCTTTGAAGTTCGTAAGGCAGCTGCATTACAAAGGCGAAGCTTTCCTTATCGCTTACGGCAGCTAATTGTTCGCCATCCTGCACATAATCGCCAACCTGGTGTAGCAGTTGGGTAATATAGCCGCTGCTTGAGGCCTTAATCCGGTTTACTCCCGAAAACTTAAAGGTAGTATCCAGTACATTGATGGTATTGCCAATGCTTTGCGCTTCTTTTGTTTTAATGGTGAACAGTAATTGACCAGCACTTACATACTGCCCCGGTTTTATATATACCTTTTGTATATAGCCAATAGCGTTGGCCTTTACATAGCTTTTTTGCATAAATGAGGAAGTTGCATTCAGCGTGATAGAATCGGCCATTGTGCCGTTGTTGATGGAAGTCACCGTAACCGGGGTTTGCGATTTTACAGCGGCATCCTCGTCGGCAGCTGCGGTATCATGATTACATGCCGATACGGTCAATACCAGGCATACACACGCGAGGGTTAAAAATTTAAAATATGGCGATGATAAAGTCTTCATATTATCGGTTCCAGTAGTTGAGTTGGTTAATAAGCAGCAATCGGCTGATGGTGTTTTGCGTAAGCAGGTTACGGATAGTGAGATAATTATTGATAGCCAATATCAGGTCGGCCATCCTCAGGTCGCCGGTTTGCAATAGTTGGGTATCCACCTTTATTAAAGTTTCGGAGTACTTGAACTGACTGTTGATATCGGCTATCAGGGTATCATATCCATCTATCTGCTGGTTCAATTGAATGATCTGCTGGCTGTATTGCTGAGCAAAAAAGCTCTTATAGTTTTTGCGCGATTCTTCTTCCAGCGACAGTTTTTTGTACGATAGCTTGCGCTGACCGCCATCATAAATAGGTACGGTAAGGCTAAAGCCAACACTGGTACCAAAATGTTTATAATAAAGCGCTGTCAAATCGGAGTTATAACCACCATCGGCAAAGGCTTTGATCTGGGGCTTATAGGTGTAGTCGATGAGTTTTCGGGTATTGAGCAAGCGTAGGCTGTCGAGCGCGTATTGCCTGAAAAATATGCTGTTGGTTTTGTCGGTATTGATGGCTCTTTGAAGTGCCGGTTTTTGTAGTTCAGCCACTGTAGTATCTGTAATACCGGTAAGGTAATTCAGCGTAGCAAAATCCGTTTTATACTGCAGCGTCGCCTGCGAAAGTTGTAACTGCGCCTGTTTTAAGGTAACCAGGAAGGTGAGGTAATCGCTTTGATGGTAAACATTGCTGCGGGTGAGTTTTTTAAGCAGGTCTTCTTCGCCGCTTAGCAGGGTTACTACTTCTTTATTAAATTTTACCTGTTGCAGGCTTCCGTAGGCGGCTATGTATTGGGCGGCAATGGTGCGGCGCAGGTCCTGTTCAGAGAGTTTAATATTATTACGTAAGGAATCGCGCTGGAGGCCTATGCCGTTATATTGCGCTTTCAGGTAACCGTTGCTGATAAAGGATTTATTGACCGATAACAAGGCATCCAGCGTTTGCCCATTGGTTATGGCCTGCGAATAGCCATAACCATGAATAACCGGAGCATACAAACCGGCGCTCCCTGCAGTTACCTGTGGTTTTAGGCCTGCTTTTATGCGGACGCTATCCAGCTGTGCCGATAGTATTTGGTTGTTGAGGTCCTTCAATAGCGGACTGTTTTTTACAGCTACCTGTAAGTAATCGTCCAGTGTTTTTTGCTGCGCGAAGCAAAAAGAACTCATCATTAAGCATAGGAGTGATACGAGCAGATGTTTCATAAGTTAAGATAGCCCATACCGGTTACTCAGATGGGGTTGAGCTTAGCGACCGATAGTTTAAATCTAAGCTTTATAATTTAATCTTTAAAACGTTGAATATAATTCCATTTCTTCAACACTGCTAAGCTAAATGTCAATTCTGTAATTATTCTGAAACTACAAAATTTACTGTGAATTGATGGGTGTTTTCGCTAAACTGATATTGCAGATCGAACCCATAATTATTACAGATCTGTCGGCAAATGGTGAGGCCAAGCCCAATACCTTCAGAAGCTGAAGATTTTTGAAAGCGTTTAAAAACCCGCTCAATATCTATTTCGCCATCCTTTCCGGTATTGCTGATGCGAAGTTGATGCTGATCCAACACAACGCTGATATTGCCCCCCGGCCGGTTGTGCCTGA